>Ga0194123_10002507_pt1 | contig 23851 bp, 15 predicted proteins | sample TA2MahsurfametaG_5_FD_155479 | JGI IMG/M metagenome (GOLD analysis project Ga0194123, IMG submission 155479) | Freshwater microbial communities from Lake Tanganyika, Tanzania - TA2015023 Mahale A surface | ecosystem: Environmental > Aquatic > Freshwater > Lake | place: Tanzania: Lake Tanganyika... | reverse complement strand
GCGGCTCCCCCCCACGCTGCTGCCCGATCCGTGGTTGGCGATGGCCGAAATTCCCTGGGCCGACAGCTTCAGCGTGCAGCGCCAGCTCAAGCGCGTGGCGGATGTGCTGCTGGCTGCTGTTTTGTTGCTGCTCACGCTTCCGCTCACCCTCTTGGCGGCCCTGGCCATCTGGATCCAGGATCGCGGGCCGGTGCTCTACAGCCAGCAGCGTTCCGGCTGGATGGGCCGGGTGTTTCGCCTCTACAAACTGCGCACCATGACCGTGGCACCGGCCAGTGCCCCAGCCCTGTGGACAACACCGGGCGACCAGCGCATCACCCCTGTGGGCCATTTGCTGCGCCGCCTCCGCATCGACGAACTCCCCCAGTTGCTCAATGTGCTCACCGGGGATATGAGCCTGATCGGGCCTCGCCCGGAACGTCCCGAACTTGAACACGACCTCGAGCAGCAGATCCCCCACTACCGCAAGCGCCATTGGATGCGACCGGGCCTGAGCGGCTGGGCCCAGGTGTGTGCGCCCTACGCCGCCTCCGTGGAGGAGGCCGAACTCAAGCTCAGCTACGACCTCTACTACCTCTACCGCTGGACCATCTGGCTGGATTTGCTCATCCTGTTTAAAACCATCAAAACCGTGCTCAAGGCTCGGGGTCGATGACGGCATCCAAGCCACCCCTGATCCTGGTGCTGGGGATGCACCGCAGTGGCACCTCGCTGCTCGGCTCCCTGTTGCAGGCCCTCGGTGTGGCCCTGCCCGGTGAGTTGATCAGCGCCGATCACCACAACCCCGAGGGCTACTACGAATGGCAGGAGGTGGTGGATCTGCAGGAGCGGCTCCTGATCGATCTCGATCGCTGGTGGCCTTCCGCCCAGGGCTGCTTGCCCCTGCCTGAGGGCTGGCTGCAGCATCCGGCCACGCTGCACGTGCGCGAACAGTTGCGCGCGCTGCTGCAGCGCGTTGCCCTGGAGCAACAGGGCCCTTGGGCGATCAAGGATCCACGCACCAGCAGGCTCTTACCCCTGTGGCTGGAGCTGGCCGATGAGCTGGCTATCCCCTTGCGCCCGATCCTGGCTGTGCGTGATCCCGCCGAGGTGGTTCGATCGCTGTTGGAACGGGATGGCTCCACCACCGGCATGGATGTGGTGAGAGCGCAAGCGTTGTGGTGGCGCCACAATCTCGAGGTTGTTCATGGATTGAGCAAGGCGCCGCCGGTTCTCGATTACGCAGCCTGGTTTTCCAGGCCCGAGTTCCAGCTGAAGCGCCTCCTTCAGGCCATCCCTGAATTGCAGGCCACCCCAGATCAGCAGCGTGCGGCCTTGCAGCTGATCCGTCCTGAACATCGCCGCAGCTTGGTGCATTCCGAACAATTCGCTTTGCAGCGGAAGGTGAGGGCGCTGCATCGGCGCTTGTTGCGTTCCCACGTGCACCGCTGGCCGGGCCCTGAACTGCCCCGCACGCTGCAGCCTCAGCAGTTGCTTTCGGCTCTCCCTGCTCCGAGCGCCTGGTTGGCTTGCCATCAAGCTTGGCGGTGCTATCCGGCACCGCGATATTCAGGTGATGCAGCCCTGGCGGCTGTGGTGCAACTGCGCCTTTTCGGGAGGTCTGGCTGCCATTGGCAGGCCCATCTCTGGTGCAACAAGTTGCCGATCCCCGCCCTGGGATCTGCCGAGCTTTCGGCTGAGCAGCCTTCACCCCAGGTGTTGGCCTTGCAGGTGGCACCTCAGGCAGCAACATCAGCCGGGTTTGAACGGATCGCGCTCAACGTCGAGTTGCCCGCTCCAGACCGTGCGGATGCATGGCTCGAGCAGATGCGTCAGCAACAGGCGATCTGGGATCCCGATCCGGCCCGAGTTCACTTGATGCGCCGCCTCGGCCTGCCGGCCTATTGGCTCGATGCTGCAGCACCCGCCAATGGTTGGCTGCTGCAACCAGGAGCTGCCGATCCCAAGAGCTGGGTGGCGCGTCTGGGGATTGCAGCCCCGGCTGCAACCGCGCTGGTTGTGCTGGGTGCCGCCGGTGCAGCGTGGGATCGACAGCTGGCTCAGCAGGAAGCTTGTGCAGCGCAACAACCACCGCTCCAGCCCTTGCTCTATTACCCCAACTGGTTTGAGCTGCTGATCGAGCATTCGGCCGATGCCTTGGCTCAAGCAGGATGGTTGTGGGCTGGCGCCGCCCAGGCCCAGGCCTTGGTTTGGATCTCGGCGGAGCTGGATCCAGCTTTGGCGGCTCTTGCTCCCCTGCCTGCTCAACGCCTCTGCCAGCAGCTTCCGGTGATGCCGGCAGATCTGCGCGCCAGGGCGTCTGGGTTGCGGTTGATGGTGTCGGCTGAGGATCGACCCTCACCACCCCACACGCTGTTGTTTCACTGGTCGTCGCCAGCTGGTTCGGTTGTGCCGCCGCAAGCAGCCGTGTTGGTGAGCCTCTTCAACTACGCCGATCGGATCGAGGCTGCGTTGGCCAGTGTGGCTGCACAAACTCAGCAGCAGCTTGAGTTGATCGTGATTGATGATGCTTCCACGGATCGTGGAGCCGAGGCTGTGCAGGCCTGGATGCAGGCCCAGTTGGAAGCCGACGATCATCCGTTTGTTCGCATGCAGTTGATCCGTCATGGTTGCAATGCAGGCCTTGCGACAGCTCGCAACACAGCCTTTTCCGAAGCGCAGTCACCCTGGTGTTTTGTTCTCGATGCTGACAACGCTCTCTATCCCGATGCTCTAGCTGCTTGCTTGGCCTTGGCTCAGAGTGGTCCAGCGACGCTCGGCGTGGTGCACCCATTGCTGGCGATTGAGCGTGAATCGGGGAATGCGGATGATCAAGGTGCGTTGGTCAGCGTTCACAGTTGGCAACGCCAGCGCTTCTGTCACGGCAACTACGTTGATGCCATGGCCTTGGTTCGCCGCGCTGCCTGGCAGGCCGTGGGTGGCTACACCCAGATTGAAGCGGGTTGGGAAGATTATGATTTCTGGTGCAAACTTGCTGAAGAAGGCTGGTTGGGTTTGCAGTGTCCAAGAGTGTTGGCTGTATATCGCAGTCATGCCAACTCGATGACTCAGACAACCACCACATTCAGCCAAAGAGCGCTTTACAACACTCTCCAGCAGCGTCACCCCTGGCTCCAGTTACCTGTGGATAGTTGAGGCGGCTACCGCCATCGGTCGTATATCCTTCGCAATGGTGCTGTTAGGGCCCAACTGCGGCTAGTTCTTAACGCATTCAGTTCTGATTCCAGGGCATTGCGTTGGTCTTCGCATGCGGCTAGGCGGTTAGCAACAGTTGCAATGGCCTGCCCATACTCCACCGCGCACGACGACCAGACGCTCATATTTGCAGCCTGTAGGCCTTCAAGGGTTGCCCATTCCTGTTGAGGACGACACAACGCCCAGCTCAAACCAGCGGCTTCACAACTATGAGCCACCAATCGTTCAAGAGCATGAAAGGGTGTTCCATCGGGTTGCAGAGGTTCAGGTGGCCAATACTGCAGTTGGTTCAGCATTGCTTGGAGGCCTTGCAGCGCCGCTGGCCTAAACCAAAACATCATGCCTGCTGGAAAGATCAATGGTGCGTTGAAGTTCAGTTGGCGCAACGGCCAGATCGTTTTGCAAAGCAGTTCGGCTGTGGCCAAGTTGTCACCCCAGTTGCAGTGGGGCCGAATCACCGAAGCTGGCCTTGGCATCACCACGCCAAGTTCTGGATAGTCGCTGAATGCATTTAGAATGGCTTCTACTTCTCCGTTCGATCCAATGAGGCATCTCTGGAGATCCTCAAACCAGATCTTCCCGGCTGTTGGATTGTGGCTATGGCGTTTGGTGTGAAGATGCAAAACGGCCGTGTAGTCTGAAAGTTTCTCAAGCATGCAGCCAAGAAGCGGCCCAACATTCCGGCCTCTGTTAGGAGTTATGGTGATCTGCATCGAACGCAACTCTGCGCCCAACCCTTTGCGGTTGCACAGGTTAATAATCTGATCTCGTTTATTGGTTGTATCAGTGCTGATCCAGAGATCGATTGACGATGGAGCTGCTTGAATGAAAGCGAGAATCTGCTCTAGCTCTTCGAGGTAAAAGCAGTGGATATGGATAGCAAATCGATTCTTGTGCTGCTTGCCTGCAGGAGGCTCACACGTGCTGTTGTGTTTTGGCTCTGATTTAAGTAGTTGGATGTCTAATCTCTTCTCAAGTTCGATGCTTGGGATCAGGGTTGGCGAACAGCGGCGATGCTGATAGTTCAGTTCGTAATCGCCAACCTGAATAGGGCTCGCCATCCAGCCACTCCGTGGATCCATTCTGATCAGCCAGCCTACGCTCAGTACCAGCCTCCATGCGCGGTCTCCAAGGCTCTTGTGCTGTTAAACTGAGTGCAGGCCCCTAGCGCACTTGTGTTGTGATGTCAACGGACTTGGGCCGTGCCACTCAGGCCTCTGCCAAGCCTTACGACTTTGTTGTTGTGGGCTCAGGTTTGTTTGGCAGCTGCTTTGCTCGCATTGCTGCAGATAACGGGAAGCGCGTTTTGGTTCTGGAGCGGCGCTCTCACATCGCTGGCAACTGTTATACCGAAAATGTTAACGGCATCCATATCCACCGCTTTGGTCCTCATATCTTCCATACTTCCAATGAAGCCGTTTGGGCTTTCATGCAGCGCTTCTGTGTATTTAATAACTTTATTAACAGCCCCTTGGCATTGTCTGGTGGTGAGCTATTTAGTTTGCCATTCAACATGCACACCTTTTATAAGCTCTGGGGCCTGCGATGGCCCCAGGAAGTTTCCGCTAAACTAGAAGAGCAGCGCCTGAAGCTTGATCGGGAGCCGGCAAACCTTGAAGAGCAAGCCCTTTGCTTGGTTGGCTCCGACCTATACGAGCGCTTGATCCTTGGTTACACGCAAAAGCAATGGCAGCGTCATCCCACTGAGTTGCCTGCGTCAATCATTCGGAGGCTGCCCCTAAGGCTCACGTTCAATAACAACTACTTCAACGACAAGTATCAGGGTATTCCCATCGGAGGCTACACCCAGCTCTTTCAAAAGCTCCTGCATGGCATCGATGTGCGCTTAGGGGTCGATTTTCTTTCTGAGCGTGACTACTGGCAAAGCCAAGCCGAAGTCGTTGTCTACACCGGAAAGATCGATGAGCTGTTTAGCTATGAGCACGGTGAACTTGAGTATCGCACGCTCGAGTTTGAGGATGAGTGGTTGGATCAAGATAATTATCAAGGAAATGCAGTTGTTAATTACTGTGATCGAGAAGTGCCCTATACGCGAACCATTGAGCATCGTCATTTTGATCCGCCTCTAGAGCGTGTTGACCGTACGGTGATCACTCGCGAGATTCCTATCGCCTGGCATCGTGACAAGACGCCCTACTACCCTGTGAATGATGCTCGCAACATGGCGATTTTCCGCCGCTATCAAGAACAAGCATCTGTGTTAAACAACATGGTCTTTGGTGGTCGCTTGGCGGAATACACCTACTACGACATGCATGCGGTCGTGGCATCAGTTCTGTTGAAGGCCGCCCAGCTGGGTTTGGCCACAGAGTCCCGCTGATAGCCTGGCCCCAAGTTGCAGCTGTTGATGTCGCCCACGGAGGTACGCCCAGCTGTTTACGTGACCCATCACAGGCCTTCGCACCTGGTGGAGGCCGATCCAGTGCTGCGTGCCATCCAGGTTGGCGCTGGTGCTCCGATTCCCGGCGTGGTTTGTCGCGACAACACAGGCGACCACATCGCTGACCGCAATCCTCACTACTGCGAGCTGACCGCCCAATATTGGATGTGGCGGTCTGCTCCGCCCGAAGCCACCCACCTGGGCTTGCTCCACTACCGGCGTTTTCTGGATTTTCACCAGGGTGATCACCGCCTCGACCCATGGGGCGTGGTTCATGAATCCGCGTTCACCCATGGTTTTCAGCAGCGCTACGGGCTCACAGCCGCCGCTATTACAGCGGCTGTTGAGCAAGCTGATCTGATCCTGCCTCGACCCTGGAGTGTGCGGCAGGCGGGATTCCGCAACCTTCGCGCCCACTACGAGCGTTCTCCCCATCACCATGCCGCTGATCTTCAGCAGGCGGAGCACGTGCTGGCGGAATGGCATCCTCATTTGCTCAAACCCTGGCAGCAGCTGTTGAACGGGCATCAGGCCTATTTCAACAACATGTTTGTGCTTCGCCGTGATCTTTTTGAACGCTACTGCCAGTGGCTGTTCCCACTATTGGAGGCGATTGAGTCGCGATTGCCGATTGAAACCTATAATCAACAGGAAGCACGCGTGATCGGCTACCTGTCTGAACGGTTATTCAATCTTTGGATTCATCAGCTCCGCGCTGAACAGCCGCAGCTGCGCGTGCTCGAGCTCGATCGGGTGTTTGTGGACAACACCGAACCCAAATGCTGGGATCCACCCATCCCCGCGGCGTCTCACCCTGGTGCGCTGATCAGTGCGGTGATCGCCAGCGACAACCATTACACCCCTCACCTTGGGGCCCTGATTGTGTCGCTGCTCGACAATCTCTCTCCCAACCGGCAGCTTGATCTACTCGTGTTGGACGGAGGGATCACCGAGCACAACCGGAAACTTCTGCGCCGCCTCGTTCCAGCACCCCATCAGCTGCAGTTCGTGCCCATGGCCGATGAGTTTCGCGGCTATTTCGTGCACATGCATTTTTCGCGCACCACCTTCTATCGCCTGGTGCTCGATCAGTTGTTGCAGACGCGCTCTAAGGTGATCTATCTCGACTGCGACACTATTGTGTTGGGCGATCTGGCCGACTTGTGGGATTGCAACCTGCAGGGCCAGCCTATCGCTGCCGTTCCAGATGTGATCATGGAGCACTTCTGTATTACCAACACGCTCTCCGCTGATTTCACGGGTAGTCAGCCTGCATCGCGCTATCTCTCACGCACGCTGGGTCTTGATGGCACCATCTATTTCCAGGCTGGTGTGCTGGTGATGGATCTTGAGGCTATCCGTTCACGCAATCTTGGCCCCAAGATGGTGAACGATCTGTTGGAGCAGCGCTTCTGGTTTTTGGATCAGGATGTTCTCAATAAATATTTTGCCCATTCCTATCTGCCTCTGCCCCAGGCGTGGAACTACGTGAACTGCCAGGCTGATGTCCTGGCCTCTGTGTCCCAGGCCAGCCGGCTGCAACTGCAGGCAGCCGCCGCCTCACCCCAGCTCATCCACTATGCGGGCTACGAGGCCAAGCCTTGGGTGAATGCTGAGGCTTGGCTTGCGGAGCCCTATTTTTATTACCTCCGTAAAACGTTCTGGTATGAGCAGGTGATCCGCAGCCTCACCGCGGCCAGGCGTCGAGGTTGGAAGCGACCGCTTCCCAATCTGCAGCGTGCGGCTCGCAGCCGATGGCGCCACCTGCCTCAGCAGCTCCGCCAACGGCTCAACCCGTTGGCCTATCGCCTCTTGCGGGCTCTCAGTGCAGGCCGATGAACGCTTCTGCTCAGGCCCTGGCATGCGTGATTGTGACCCATAACCGGGTTGAGCAGCTGGAGCGCACCCTCATGGCCACGCTCTCCCAGCCCTTTGATTGGGTGCTGGTGGTGGATAACGCCTCCACCGATGCCACTCCCCAGTTGTTGCGTCGTTTTGCTGTGGGAGAGTCGAGGCTTCAGCTCCTGGCCCAAGCCGACAATCTTGGTGGTGCCCACGGTTTTGCGGTGGGTTTGCAGGCCGCCGATGCCTTGATGCAGGGTCACGGCTGGGTTGTGCTCTACGACGACGATGCTTATCCACAGCCCAACTGCGTCAGCCGGTTTCTTGCCCGCCGCGGCTTTTATGAACGCAGCGGCGTCACTGGTGTTGCGGCTCTTGTGCTGTCGCCCGATGGGGCGCCGGTGGAGGTCAACCGACCAATTCTCAATCCCTTTCGCTCGCCGCTTCGGGTTCTCAGCCATACGCTGCCGCGAGCTGGTTCTCTGCGTGATCTTTATCACGTTCCTCTGCAACAGCTGCAACCATCGGAGCCCGGGGAGCAGCCTTGTTTGCTCGTGGATGCTGTGAGCTTTGTGGGCCTATTTATCCGCTTGGATGCTTTGCCCACTCACCCACGGCGTCGTTATCCCCAGGGTCGTTTCTTCATCTACAGCGATGACACCACCTACACACTCGACCTGAGGCGCCACGGCCATCAGCTTTGGCTTGATACGAGCCTGGTGTTTGTCCATGATACAGCCACGTTCCGCCTGTCACAGCCCTGGATGAACCCGATCTGGAAGCATTACTACGTGGTGCGAAATAGCTTCTCGATGAACCGTAGTCTCTCGGGCCTTTTCTTCGTTCCGCTCTGTTTATTCACGCTGCTCAACCATTTCGGTTTGGCTTTGCGCTACTGGCGCCAGCTCGGCAGCCGCGATCTGCTTCGGGTGGTTTCGCTCGGTCTTCGCGACGGTTTGTGCCATCGTTTCAGCCGTCCACACTCTTCGGTGTTGGCCTGCGCTTCACCAGGCTCTTCAACACGCTGAACGGTCTGAGCAGTAGCCTTCCAAGCCGCCAGGTCGCGCTACGTTTCAGATCTCGCACAAAGCTTGCGTATCCGTTGATCTCAGCGTGGCAACGCTGCAGCTCAGCTTGGCTGCGTTGCAGCTCAGCTTGGCTGCGTTGCAGCTCAGCTTGGCTGCGTTGCAGCTCAGCTTGGCTGCGTTGCAGCGTTTCGTGGAGTTCGCAGTTTCGGCCGTCCACATGGGCCACCTGGGCACGCATGGCGATCTGCTCATCGCGATGCACAACAATCAATCGTTCGATGTCCGCTTGCCGAGCCTCTAAGTCGGAGTTGTGTAGCGCCAGCTGCTCATCCTGGGCCTTTAATCGCTGCTGTTGTGCGCGCACCTGATGCTCAAGGCTTCGAGCAAGCCAATGGCGCTCGCTGATGGAGTTCAAGGCGCTGGCCACACAACGCAGCTGCTCCGACCCTTCTGTCCAGGTGTCATGGAGCCGCCCCAGCCATGCACTCCGCTCCAGCTGCGCAGAACCATCCAGCAGCCTCATCAGCAGCCCAGCTCGAATCAGCTCTTCTTCCTGCACCGCCGTGAGGCCATGGCTGAAGCGGGTGGTGTTGCTGGTTTGCACAGGCCGCTCGTGGCGCATGCTGGCACCTCGGTAAAGCCCAGGCCGGAAATCGCTGTAGAGCAGCTTCAGCACCGGTAGGAGATAGAAGTCCCAGCCAAAGCCACTTTTGAAGGGTGCGAGCAGGCGCAGTAGGCCCCGATCGAGCTCGGATTGCGCGATCACGGGTGCCATGATCTCCACGAAATCCAGATCGCTCCACAGTTCAGGGAACCCCGTGCCGGGTGGATCCTCAGCCTCCCGCCTTTCTTTCAGAAGTGGCCACACGGCATGGCTGTCCTGGCTGAGCTGCAGCTGAAAAATCATGCAGCTCCGCCTTGCGGCGGCCTCGGTTCCACGCACCAGATCACTGATCGAAACAGCGATGTCGTCGTCGAGAAAGGCCACGTAATCCATGGCGGCACGCCGCTGGTTGTCGGCATCCAACCGATGCAGCATTTCGCCTTTGCACTCGCTCCCGCAGCTGATCCGTGGGTTGGCTTCTGCCGGCAGACCCGCTAAGGCCTCGGGAGATGTGGCAGCGAACTCTGCCTCCACCACCTCGATTCGCTGTTGTTCTGCAGCGGTGAGGCTCGAGCGGTCGTCGATCAGGGCGTGGCGGCCTCGCTTGCAGGCCACATAGATGCGCAGGCTGGGCGAGCACTCCTGGCTCCTGTAGCCATCGGCGTTGCTTGCGGGCGCGGCCGTGATCTGAGCTTCGTGCCACTGCCGGTCGCCCAAAACGCGCTCCAGGGCACGGCCGACGGCATCGATCATCACCACCGATTCAGGTTCCCATCCCATTGTCCACCGGCTTCAGTCAGCGCGCGTTGACCGAGGGCACCCCGGTAGTGCATAGTTTCAAGGCGGTCGGCCCAGGGCCAAGCGCAACACGCGGATGTAGCTCAGTGGTAGAGCATCTCCTTGCCAAGGAGAGGGTCGAGAGTTCGAATCTCTTCATCCGCTTACCGTCTTCTCAAACCACGAGCATTGCTGCCTACGAGCGTGCTCGTCAAGTCATTGCGGATCCATCCGTTGCGTTGGTGTCGTTTGATGTGTTCGACACCCTCGTTCGCCGGCGCCTAGCCCATCCAGACCATCTGTTTGCCCTGCTGCAGCGTTGTTTTGGGGCACAACTCGAGCCGCGACAGGCTTGGGTGGATCAGCTGCAGCATGCTCGGATTCATGCCTGGCATCTCGCGCTACACCGGGCTCGCTTGCAGGGGCGTGACGAAGTCACCCTGGCCGAGATTTACGCCGTTGTGGCCGCGATCCTTCCGGCTGCTCGCCCCCATCTTGAAACCCTGGTGGCCTGCGAGCTGGAGCTGGAAGCGGCGTTCATCGAAGCCCATCCGCCTGGGCTTGCCTTGATGCAGCTGGCCCTTGAGCAGGGCAAGCGCGTGGTGCTTTGCTCGGATCAATACATGCCCCGTTCCTTCCTCGAACCAGTCCTGGAGCGATGCGGGGTGCGGGGTCATGATCATTTTTTCCTCTCCAGCGAACTGGGCGTGCTGAAGGCCACAGGCCGCCTCTACGACTGGCTGGTGATTCGCACGGGCGTTCGGCGTGATCAGATCCTTCACATTGGCGACAACCCTTACGTCGATGGCGAAGTAGCTGCCAGGGCCGGTCTGCGATCGCTGCTGTTGCCCAATGTGATGCAGCGTCACGATCCGGCCATCGCGTCAAGCGCTCTGTTGCGGCATCCGAGCCTTTGCTCAGTGGCTTTTGCCCTTCATTACGGTCATCGGGCTGATGTCTCTGGAGGCCACTCCGCAGCGTTGAGCTTGGGCTATTGCCTGTTGGGCCCGCTGGTGGTGGAACTTTGCCGCTGGATTGCTCGGCGTCTCGATCAAGGCGAACTTGATCGCGTGTGGTTTCTGGCTCGTGATGGTCAGGTTGTGCATCGGGCTTTTTTGCATCTGTTCCCCGAGCATGCTCATCGCGTTGATTACGTGTGGGCGTCGAGGAAGTTGCTGGTGTACGGCACCTCAGCTTTGGAACCCGAAGAGGTTTTGCGTCACTACAACCACTTGTTCGATGCAGTGCCCTCTCTGCCTCTGGTGCAGGCGATCGGCCAGATCTTCCCGGATATGAGCCTGAATGTCGTCCAAGAGACTTGCTTGCAACAGGGTCTGCCACCAGATCAGCCCGCTTCACGGTCGACCGCTCTACCGGTGCTGCATCGTCTGATTGCTCTGCAGCGTCAAGACCCGCCTGCGCGGGTGCAGCTGGTTCGAGAGTATCTGCTGGAGAAAGCTGGGGATGCTCGCACGATCGGTCTGTTTGATATTGGCTGGCGTGCCAATCTCCAGCGGGGTATTGAATCGATCCTGCAGGATCATTCAGCCCAGTTCACGGGTCTGTATTTCGGTCAAATCTTTGAGGATGAGCTGTGCAAGCCGCTCGTGCACGCCGAGAGCTTTGCTTTTAATCTTAACTTTCCAATAACTCCCTTTCATCGCATTGCTCCCCGGCAATGGCTGATAGAGCCGTTGTTTGCTGGCACTCATCCCAGTGTGATTGGTCTCCACCGCCAGCAGGACGGCAGCTTCGAGCCGCTCTATGAGCAGCGAACCCCGGCAGTTGAGCGCCAGCTTGTTGACGCCCAAAAGCTCCAGAATGAGGTCATGCAGTTCATCCTGGATGCCCGCTGTCAGGGTATTGCGCTGCAGGATCTAGGCAGCCGCAGCGGCATGCTTGAGGTTCTGCAGGAGTTCCTCGCTCATCCAACCCGGTTCGATGTTCAGGCCTACCTCAACAGTGAGTGGATGATCGGCATTGATCAAGAGACCCCGGAACGGTTTGTGCAGCCCTTGCCGCCCACGCCTTGCCGCCGCGATGTCGAGCAGGCCTTGGCAGGTTCCCTGTGGAAAGAGGGTTTCCGGGTTTGGCATGGCCCAGATCGGATCGATCAGTTGTTGCGGATCGGCCAGAGACGCCAGCGTGTAAAGCGCAAGCTCAAGCAGGTGTTGCGCCGCGTTTTCAAGCGTGTTGTTCGCGGGTTGAAGCTCTAGCGATGCGAGTTGCTCTGATCAGCAAAGCGGGCCGCAGTGGCGGTGGCGCCAGCCAGGTGGCTGAGGATCTCCATGCAGCGTTCCAACAGCAGCAGCCGTTGGATGTGCAGTCTCAACGCTTTGTTGGCCAGCCCTCCGCTGGGCAGGTTGCAGCTGAGTCTGCGCTCTATCGCCAGGATTGGTCAGCGGCGCAGGTTTTCAGGCTGGAGCGTTGGTTGGCGCGTCGTGGGCTCGCGGATGCGCTACCGCTGCGCTGGTTGGCTGCCCATCCGGCCCTCCAGGATCAGCAGCTCCTGCACGTTCACGATCTCTCTAGCGTGGCGGCTCCCCTTGACCTGGTGATCTACAGCCAACGGCGGCCTGTCTTGTGGACACTCCACGATTGCTCACCGCTCACCGCCGGTTGTTTATATCCGCTGGGTTGCAGCACCTACCTCCAGGGGTGTGGCTCCTGCCCTCAGCTTGGTCAGTGGCCCTTGCCTCTGGCTGCGGATCGCACCGCTTTGGCCAGCCGTTGGCGGCGTCGCGCTTTGGCCAATCCTGGCCTCACATTGGTCACTCCTAGTCGCTGGCTGGCTGATGAAGTTGCCAAACTTCTTCCCGATCGCGCTGTGCATGTGATTCCTAATGGTGTGTGCGAACAAACCTTCTCGCCGCTTCCGCCGAATTCTTCTCCTGCTCGGCAGCCGTTGCGGTTGTTGTTTGTGGCCAACTATGTGCAAGAGCCCCGCAAGGGTGGTTTATATCTGCCTGAGCTGCTCCGTTGGTTCAATCAACAGAACGTTCCAGCTGAGCTCACTGTGATTGGCCAGTCGCCCACTGGAGAACACCAGCAGCGCGTCGGTGGGTGCAGCTTGATCTATAGGCAGCGCCTCACTGATCCAGCTCAATTGGCCGAGGCGTATGCCGGCGCTGATGCCCTACTGATGCTCAGTCATGCCGATAATTGCCCTTTGGTGGTGCTAGAGGCGATGGCCTGCGGGCTTCCCGTTTTTTCCTGGCGCACCGGTGGAATCCCGGAATTACTCGACGCGAACAGTGGCCGTGTGTTTGGCCCTGGTGATGTTGGGGAGCTGCTACAGGCGCTTGTTGCTGCCCACGCTGATGGCACCCTGGCGGCCATGCGTCACGGCGCTCGATCCCGGGTGCTGCAGCACTACACCCGCGGCCGTATGGCTGCGGCTTATGCCAGCCTTTACAGTCAATTGCTCCACAGAGATCACCGCCTAACCCCATGACAGCTGCTGCCAACGGGGGAGTTTGTGCGGTGATCGTGACCTACAACCGCCTCGCCAAGCTCAAGCGGGTTGTGGCCGATGTCAGCGCGCAGGTGGATAGCCGCCTCAGCACGATCTTGGTGGTGAATAACGCCTCCACCGACGGCACGGCTGAGTGGTTGATGGCGCAAGCCGCTCTTGAACCTCGTTTGCGGGTGGTTCAGCTCGACACCAATACAGGTGGAGCCGGCGGATTTCATCGCGGTTTGCTGGAGGCTTATCGGCTTGGCGCCCACTACGCCTGGTTGATGGACGACGATTGCTATCCCTATTCCCAAGCTCTGGAGCGCTTAGAGCGGGCTTACGAGGGATATGAGCAGCGCTTTGGCGAAAGCCCTGGTTTTGCTTGCTCCCGGGTGTTAGGTGACGATGCCGAAAACATCTGCGCCATGAATATTCCTGGAGCCGCCTGGAATTGGTGTTTCCCCTACAGCGATCAGTTGCCAATGATTGCAGCCCACTGGTGCTCATTTGTGAGCTGTTTGATCAAGCTTGCTGATCTTGAACAGCATGGTTTGCCTCTGAAAGATTATTTTATCTGGTATGACGATCTTGAATACACCCGTCGTTTGGCTCAGGCCAAATGCGGAGTTGTAGCCATGGATTCTGTCGTTGTGCACGACCTGCCCTGCGGGAACCCCGTTGATTGGGCTCGCGTCGAACCGTCCACCCTTTGGAAGTACCGCTTTGGTTTGCGGAACGAGGCGTCCTGGACACTGCACCACCAAGGTTTTAAGGCCTATCGCCGTTTCCTAACGCGAGCTCTCGGGGCCGCGTTGCGCAGCAAGCGGATCACGCCGCGTCAGAAGCTTTCCCTGGTCCGCTCAGGTTTGCGGGCCTGGCGGTTCAACCCCCAGCCGGAGTTCCCGTCGCCGCGTGCCTCCTGATCATCCAGATGATCAGCAAACCCCTTCTGCACCAAGGGTTCTTCTCGTGCGCTCTCTGTTAAACTAGTTTCGTAACGTCGGCCCCCTCCATGCTCAAGCTGCTGCTGGGTGACCCCAATGCCCGCAAGCTGAAGCGCTACCAGCCGATCGTTTCCGATATCAATCTGCTCGAGGAGGAGGTGGCTCCCCTCTCCGACGACGAGCTGCGCGGCCTCACCGCTGAATTCCAGGGCAAGCTCGCAGCCCTGCAGCTGGAGTGCCAAAACCGGGGTCTGAGTATCGAAGCAACGCTCGAGCGCGAGCGAAAACTGCTCGATGAGTTGCTGCCCCAGGCCTTTGCTGTGGTGCGCGAGGCCGGCAAGCGCGTGCTCGGTATGCGCCACTTCGATGTGCAGCTGATCGGCGGCATGGTGCTGCACGACGGCCAGATCGCCGAGATGAAAACCGGCGAGGGCAAAACCCTCGTGGCCACCCTGCCCGCCTACCTCAACGCCCTCACCGCCGCGACGCCGAGTGGATGGGCCAGGTGCACCGCTTCCTCGGCCTCTCGGTGGGTTTGATCCAGCAGGACATGGATCCGGCAACACGCCGCCTCAACTACGGCTGCGACATCACCTACGCCACCAACTCAGAGCTGGGCTTCGACTATCTGCGCAACAACATGGCGGCGGATATCGCCGAGGTGGTGCAGCGCGACTTCCACTACTGCGTGATCGACGAAGTCGACTCGATCCTGATCGATGAGGCCCGCACGCCCCTGATCATTTCCGGCCAGGTGGAGCGCCCCCAGGAGAAATACCAGAAGGCCGCCGAGGTGGCCAATGCCCTGGTTCGCGCCGCCGAGCTCGGCAAAGACGGCATCGACCCCGAGGGCGACTACGAGGTGGATGAGAAGCAGCGCAACTGCACCCTCACCGATGAGGGCTACGCCAAGGCCGAGCAGCTGCTGGGGGTGAGCGACCTGTTCGATCCCGCCGACCCCTGGGCCCACTACATCAACAACGCCCTCAAGGCTAAGGAGCTGTTCATCAAGGACGTGAACTACATCGTTCGCGATGGCGACGCCGTGATCGTGGATGAGTTCACCGGCCGCGTGATGCCGGGCCGTCGTTGGAGCGATGGTCAGCACCAGGCGATCGAGGCCAAGGAGGGCCTGCCGATCCAGCCCGAAACCCAAACGCTCGCCTCGATCACCTACCAAAACTTCTTCCTGCTCTACCCGCGCCTGGCCGGCATGACCGGTACCGCCAAAACCGAAGAGGTGGAGTTCGAGAAGACCTACAAGCTCGAAGTCACGATCGTTCCCACCAACCGGGTGCGCTCCCGCGCCGATTGGACTGATCAGGTGTATAAGAACGAAGTCGCCAAATGGCGGGCCGTAGCCCTGGAAACGGCTGAGGTTCACAAAACCGGCCGGCCAGTGTTGGTGGGCACCACCAGCGTGGAGAAATCCGAGCTGCTGAGCGCTCTCCTCGCCGAACAGCAGGTGCCGCACAACCTGCTCAACGCCAAGCCCGAAAACGTGGAGCGTGAGGCTGAGATCGTGGCCCAGGCAGGCCGCGCCGGTGCCGTGACCATCGCCACCAACATGGCCGGCCGTGGCACCGACATCATCCTGGGCGGCAACGCCGACTACATGGCCCGCCTCAAGTTGCGGGAGGTGCTGCTGCCCCGTTTGGTGCGTCCGGAGGAAGGGCATAAACCCCCGGTGCCCCTGCAGCGCGCCCCAGAAGCAGCGCCCGGATTCGGAGCTGGCGCCGCGGAAGCCGCCGCCAAGGCCCCCTCAGAAGCCCGTGCCATTGGCGCCCTCTACCCCTGTGCCCTCAGCGATGCCACAGAGCATTCGCTCTCGGAGCTGGCCCACGATCTGGTGAAGGCCTGGGGCGACCGCCAGCTCACGGTGCTCGAGCTGGAAGACCGCATCGCCCAGGCGGCCGAGAAAGCCCCCACTGAAGATCCCCAGATCCAGGCCCTGCGCTCGCTGATCGCCCGTGTGAAAGGTGAATACGAGGCCGTCACCAAAACGGAAGACGAACAGGTGCGCGAGGCCGGAGGCTTGCACGTGATCGGCACCGAGCGCCACGAATCCCGCCGCGTGGACAACCAGCTGCGCGGCCGCGCCGGCCGCCAGGGCGACCCTGGCTCCACCCGCTTCTTCCTCTCCCTGGAAGACAACCTGCTGCGCATCTTCGGCGGCGACCGCGTGGCCGGCCTGATGAACGCCTTCCGCGTGGAGGAAGACATGCCGATCGAATCCGGCATGCTCACCCGCTCGCTTGAGGGCGCCCAGAAGAAGGTGGAAACGTATTACTACGACATCCGCAAGCAGGTGTTCGAATACGACGAGGTGATGAACAACCAGCGCAAGGCCGTGTACGCCGAGCGCCGGCGTGTGCTCGAAGGCCGCGAGCTCAAGCAGCAGGTGGTGGGCTACGGCGAGCGCACCATGGACGACATCGTGGAGGCCTACGTGAACCCCGATCTACCACCTGAGGAGTGGGATCTGGATCGGTTGGTGAGCAAGGTGCAGGAGTTTGTGTATCTGCTGGAAGACCTCAAGCCCGAGCAGCTGCGCGGCCTGTCGGTGGAGGAGCTCAAGGCCTTCCTGCAGGAGCAGCTGCGCAATGCCTACGACATCAAGGAGGGCCAGATCGAGCAGCAGCGTCCCGGCCTGATGCGCGAAGCCGAGCGCTTCTTCATCCTCCAGCAGATCGACACCCTCTGGCGCGAACACCTGCAGGCCATGGATGCCCTGCGCGAATCCGTGGGCCTGCGCGGCTACGGCCAGAAGGATCCGCTGATTGAATACAAAAACGAGGGCTACGACATGTTCCTCGAGATGATGACCCAGATGCGCCGCAACGTGATCTACTCGATGTTTATGTTCCAGCCCGCTGCAGCTGCAGCACAAGGAGTTTGAGCATGGAACTTCCCGACATCCTGACCCCACAGGTATGCCAGCTGCTCAGTCGGCACGAGTTATTGGATCCCCTGTTGCGTAAATTGTTGCTCGAGCAGGAGTTGGCCAGTATCTCCCTCACTCAAGCTGATCTGATTGAGGCAGAGCAACGTGCGAGGCAGGTTCAGGATTTGGTAACGCAGGAGCGTTTTGAACTCTGGATGCAGCAGCAGAACCTCACGTATCCCCGCTACCAGCAGCTGATTGCCGCTCGGGAACGTCGACACCGTTTGATTCTGGGTCGCTTTGGGCCGAAAGCTGAAGCCCATTTCCTTGATCGAAAGACACAACTCGATCGGGTTGTCTACAGCCTTCTCCGTGTGAACAACCCAAACCTTGCACGCGAGCTCTATTTCCGCCTACAGGCAGGCGAGGCTGACTTCGCCGAATTGGCAGAGCGCTTTGCCGAGGGACCTGAACGCCAAACCCGTGGCGTTGTCGGTCCAGTTCCCCTGACCCAAGCCCATCCCATTTTGGCGGAGCATCTGCGCACGAGCCAAGCTGGCCAGCTGCTCGAGCCTTTCGCGATCGAGAGTTGGTGGTTGGTAGTCCGGCTCGAGAGCTATACGCCTGCCACCCTCGACGACCAGACACGCTTGCAAATGGCCACAGAACTGCTCGAACAGTGGATAAATCAGCAGGTATCCAGCAGAGTTGCTGATCTCCAACCCTTCCTTGCCCCCACTCTGGCCTGATGACCCGCACCCCATCACTGGCCCAAGAGTTGGCCCAGCATCCGCTGCTCGCTCATCTTTCAGCCAACGAGTTTGACCAGCTCGCTCAGCTCACACCCGTGCAGTTCAGGGTGGGCCAAGACCTGTTGGATGGCCGAGTCCTTCCCGGAACGGTCTATGCCCTGCTGGATGGGGAGGCTCGCCTGCTCCTGCAGCGAGATGGCCGCAGCCTGAGCGTTTTGAGATTGGGTCCTGGTGCATTTGTGGGTGCCGCATCTCTCCAGGCTGCTATGCCTCTGGAGTGGGTTACTGCTGCCACAGATCTGTTAGCGCTACCAATTCCCGATCAAACCTTTCTCCGCTGGTTATTGCAAGAGTCGGAGTTCTCGGCGCGTTGTTCACGGCTTGTGAATCCTGCAGAGCTTTTGGCTTTGATGGATCGTCTTAACCGTCTGCCTGTAGAGGTTGTTCAAAGCTCGGAAGGCCTTGGTCGATGGTTGCGTCAGCTGATGGAGCAATCGGCTGTTATTCAGCCTAGAGATAGTGCTGGCTTGGAGGTTTCACCAAGCCATGAGCTTGTGCTTGCTAGCGCCAATGTGACACAACTTCCTTTCGCTAGTTTGCTCGCGCCTGCAGATTCATTCCCTCAGTCTCAGGGAGTGCTTCCCGCTCGTGTGTTGTCTATTCCCGCTCATCAGCCGCCATCTCCATCGGCTTCCAGCGAACGCACAGCGCTTTCAGTTCAGCCTGCCCCCCTGGTTCCACCTGCATCGGCCCTCGATCTCGGTCAACGTGATGCTGCACTTCAGCTTCCTTCTACGCCACTGATCAGCGCTAGCGGTAGTAGTCCAGAGATTCTGGCTTGCTTCCAGATGGTGGCAAGCGCGCTGAAGCTTCCACTTCAGAAGGACGCGATCCGTCGCGTTCTCGATGATGTTGAGCGTCGTGGCCAACGTCCGGATCTGCGATTGCTTGGTCAGATGGCGGCCAATCTGGGTCTCCACGTGGTGGGAACCTCGGTGCCTGCTGCTTTGGTGGAACGCATGCAAGTTCCAGCCTTACTGCAGATCAACGACCATTTTGCTGTTTTGCTAGAAGCGAATCAGCAACGGATTCGTATTGCTTCTCCTGCCCAGGGTTGGATCAGTTTTAGCCCGCGTCAGAGCAATGAGCAGTTGCCTGAAACTCTGGAGGTTTTACTCCTCGAGCGTAGCAATACAACTCCCAATGAAGCCTTTGGACCCCAGTGGTTTTGGCCTGCACTGCGCCGTTATCGAGGTCTATTGCTTCAGGTGCTATTGGCTTCCTTTGTCGTTCAGCTATTCAGTCTAGCGAACCCACTTCTGATTCAGGTCATCATTGATAAGGTGATTAGTCAGCGTAGCTTAGATACGTTGCAGGTGTTGGGAATAGCTCTTGTTGTGGTTACTCTGCTCGAGGGTGTGATTGGTAGCCTGCGCACCTTTCTATTCTCTGAAACCACCAATCGTATCGACCTTCGTCTTGGCTCAGAGGTGATCGACCATCTGCTGCGCCTGCCACTCCACTATTTCGAACGTAGGCCTGTTGGTGAGCTTGCCACCCGTATTTCAGAGCTGGAGAAAATCCGAAACTTTCTCACTGGTCAGGCACTGACAACCATCCTCGATGCGGGATTCTCGGTGATTTATATCATTGTTATGGCTCTCTACAGTTGGGTGCTTACAGTCGTCGCCTTAGCTGTTCTACCCATTCAAGTTGGTTTAACATTTCTCGGAGCACCCTTATTCCGTCGTCAGTTCCGTCAAGCAGCTGAAGAGAATGCACGCACCCAGAGCCATCTCGTTGAAGTGCTAAGCGGCATCCAAACGGTTAAGGCTCAAAACGTGGAGATGATCAGTCGATGGAAATGGCAAGAGCTTTATTCCAGCTACATCGGTAAGACATTTCAGAAAACGGTTACAGGCACAACTCTCAACGAAACCAGCCAAGTTCTGCAAAAGCTTTCACAGCTACTTGTGCTTTGGGTTGGCGCTTATCTAGTGCTGCAGGGTCAACTAACACTGGGCCAACTGATTGCCTTCCGGATCATTAGCGGTTATGTAACGCAGCCATTACTACGATTGTCAACTATCTGGCAAAATATTCAGGAGCTTAGAGTTTCTTTTGAGCGCCTTGCTGATGTTGTTAATACTCCCGAAGAGTCAACCGAGCAAGATCAGTCTCAGATTCCGCTCCCTCCACTCAAGGGTGATGTTGTTTTCGATAACCTTAATTTCGCCTTCGATCATTCTTCGCCTCTTGTCCTCAAAAATATCAATCTGACCATACCGCAAGGAACCTTTGTGGGTGTAGTGGGTCAGAGCGGAAGCGGAAAAAGCACTCTAATGAAGCTTCTTTCTCGCCTCTACGATCCTACGTCGGGCAGAATTTTGATCGATCATTATGACATCGCGAAAGTACAGCTCTACTCCTTGAGGCGTCAGATCGGTATTGTTCCCCAGGATCCTCTTCTCTTTTCAGGATCTGTTTCGGAGAATATTTCTCTTGCAGACCCAGACGCACCAAGTGACGAAATTGTTTCTGCAGCAGCCGTCGCCTGCGCCCACGAATTTATTATGGACCTAACGGCTGGTTATGCCACTCAAGTTGGCGAGCGCGGTAGCTCACTTAGTGGTGGCCAACGTCAGCGAGTGGCGATTGCACGAACATTGCTTTCGAAGCCTAAGATGTTGGTGATGGACGAGGCCACATCCGCACTCGACTATGACACAGAGCGCCGTGTTTGCGATAACTTGCGCGATGCTTTACACGACTGCACTGTCTTTTTTGTTACGCATCGTCTTTCTACCATCCGCAATGCAGATTTGATCGTTATGATGCACCAAGGCGCAGTTGTTGAAACTGGAACCCATGATGAGCTAATTGCACGGAAGGGTCGCTACTACGCTCTCTACCGTCAGCAGGAGGCGGGTTGATGCCATTGCTTCGTAGTCTTCGTCAGGGTTTTGACGCTGCTCAATCGCGACTGATTCGCCTGGCTGAACCACGCCACGATGATCTTGCTCTTAATCAGTCTCGCTATTGGGCTAGGGCCGTAACTTGGGCACTTTGCGGCACCTCCCTCTTTGGAATTGCATGGCTGACATTTGCTCAGACCGAAGAGATTGTTGTTGCTCCCGGTAAGCTTGAGCCGATCGACCAAGTTAAAGATATTCAAGTTCCAGCAGGTGGAGTTGTTGCACGAATTCTTGTGAAAGAAGGCCAAAGTGTCAGAGCTGGCCAGGTTTTGGTTCAGCTTGATTCGGAAGCCGTTGCTTCGCAGAATAGCAATATCGCTGAAAGCCTTCGCGCCAAGCGCCTGCAGTTCGAATTGAAAAACAGTGAGCTTGAACGTTCCCTTCAAATTAATACAACAAAACAACGCCAGCTTTCACAGCAACTTGTATTGCAGCGTGACATCTTAAATCGCTTTGATAGGCTTGTGCGTGAAGGCGCATCGGCACAGCTTCAATATCTCAGTCAGCGCAATCAAGTTCAAGAGCTTGAAGGTCAGCTAGAAGCACTCAAGCTTGATCGCCTGCGTGAAACGGATGTTCTTCGCCAGCAACGACAGCAAATCCAATCCGAAATTGCTCAGATGCAAACTGAGCAAACCGCTGCGTCTGTTAACCGTCGATATCAACAGCTTCGCTCTCCAGTGGACGGCATGGTTTTTGGCCTGAAGCCCACCTCTCCCGGATTCGTGGCCCAGGCGAGCGAGCCCGTTATGAAAATTGTTCCCCGTGATCGGCTCCAGGCCAAGGTCGAGATTCCCTCTCGCGACATCGGCTTTGTTCATAACGGTCAAGCAGCTGAGCTCAGCATCGATTCTTTTCCTGCAAGTGATTTCGGAGTTCTCCAAGGCCGCATCACCCGCATCGGATCCGACGCACTTCCTCCTGACCAACTCAAGGCTGATTATCGTTTTCCTGCGGTTGTGAGCCTTAATTCACAGGTTCTGAGGTTGAAGAATGGTGTTGTCCTGCCACTTCAGGTTGGCATGTCTCTCACCGCAAACATAAAAATGCGCAAGGTGAGCTACCTGCAGCTGATGCTGGGCGAATTTCGCAACAAGGCCGACTCACTTCGCAGGAGTTAACCTCTTCGCAAGGGTCCTATGTCTGTGAACTCACACTGAGTCGTGCCTCTTCTTTGCCGCCTTCAAGGTTTCAAAACCAGCGCCGCCACAGGCACTGTGGTTTGCGCCTGTCTCGCCGAGAGTAGACGGTGAGAATTGTGTCCGTTCCCCGATAGGGTTTTGCTTGTCAACCCTTCAGGCGTTGTTGTATATTCTACCGGAATCCTTTCCTAGGAACCTTGGCATTCACCCAGAACGGGTCCATTTGGACCGGTACCGAGTTCAAAGACATCGGTACATTCGTTAACCAAAACAGCGTCATCATCAACGCCCTTGGCGGTGACGACCAAGCAACTCTCCAGTCTTCGACTGACTCCGCCACCTCACTCACCGTGAGCCTGGGCGCCGGCGCAGACCGTCTTTTCGTTACCGACTCCTCCACTAACGCTGCAGAGTTTGCCCTCATCAACTCCTTTGTTGATGCGGGCGACGGCGATGACATCATCTTCGGTGATGACGCCGGTACAATTCAGCGTGAGCGTACGCCTTTCCTGCAAGGCAGCACCCTTAACGGCAACACCGGTAACGACATCATTCGTCTTTACGGGGCTATTAGCGGCTCCTCCTTCACCTCGGTGAACGGCAACAAAGGTGCTGATGCAATCACCCTTGGCAACACCTTTGTTGGTGATGGTGCATTCGCACGCGCCGCCAATCCGGATCGTTACGACTCCGCCCAAATCAATGGCGGTCAAGACAACGATACGTTCTTCTTCGATCTCAACAACACCAACGTTGTTGGCACATCGATCAACGGCAACCTCGGCAACGACTTCTTCACCCTCGCTGCTGGTCGCTCACTGAGCGGCAACTGGGAGCGCACCACCATCTACGGTGGCCAAGGTGACGACAACTTCCAGCTCGCAACTAACGTAACTTCCAGCCTGCTGGTTTACGGCGACCGCGACAACGACAACATCAACCTTGGAACCGGCCGTGACACCATCTATGGTGGTCAAGGCAATGACACCATCAACGGTGGCGACGGCGCCAACCTGATTTTCGGCGAAACCGACAACGACACCATTACCACTAGCGGTATTGACAGCAGCACTGTCTACGGTGGCGACGGCAACGACGTAATCACCGATGGTGCTGGTCGTTCTTTCCTTTATGGAGACGCCGGTAACGATCGCATCGTTGATGGCGTTGGTTCTGACTTCATCTACGCCGGCACCGGTGCTGATGCTGTTCGTCTCGACACTGCTGCCGAGCAAGACACCATTCTCCAGAATGATGGCGATGGCGTTGCCGCCACTGGTGACAGCGAAACCCGCGACGGCGTGTTCCGCGTAGGTACCGTTATTACCTTTGCGAACGGCGTTGATGCAATCCGCAACTTCGCTGCTACCGGTGCCGGCGAAGACGTTCTCGACACCACTCTGGGTGACACCGGTCTTGACTCCACTACCGCTGCTGGCCAGCTGTATGCTGCTCTGGGTCTCCGCATCGCTGATGGCCTGGTGGCAAACCGCTCCTACTACCTCTCCGGTAACTGGAACGGCACTGCTCAGACATTCACCGTTACCGCCAATAACGGTGGTGCTGACACCCTGGTTTACACCCAAGGCAACAATGGCCCTATCGGCACCAACGCTAACGCGCTTCTGCTGACTAGCCTTGCAACCAGCACCGACATCGGCTTCGCCAACATCATCTGATCTCGTTTTCAGATAGTTCCCAGCCCCTCACAAGAGGGGCTTTTCTATTGTCAACTCATGCCTCATCTGGCAAAAGTTGGCTTACTCTGAAGCCATGAATCTTCTGTTTGTGCACCAGGGTTTTCCTGGTCAATACCGGCATCTGTTGGCTGCTTTATTGCAGCAGGGCGG
>Ga0194123_10002495_pt1 | contig 23920 bp, 33 predicted proteins | sample TA2MahsurfametaG_5_FD_155479 | JGI IMG/M metagenome (GOLD analysis project Ga0194123, IMG submission 155479) | Freshwater microbial communities from Lake Tanganyika, Tanzania - TA2015023 Mahale A surface | ecosystem: Environmental > Aquatic > Freshwater > Lake | place: Tanzania: Lake Tanganyika... | reverse complement strand
ATGGTAAACAAGGAGAAAAAGTGACTACAAAGATTTATCAACTCTACGGCATCGACACAGCCATGCACCTGCTTCGTCCGGGTGCTAAGTGGGAGATCTCAAACACCATGTTCACACGGTGGGAAGATCCACGCCCATGCCCAACGATTGAGGAAGTCTTTGCCACGATGGAGAGAATCAAAGCCTTTGAGGACTCCATCGACACTATTTGGTTACCCGAGCAGATCCAAGCCCTTGCGCCCGTTAATCAAGCAAATCAGCAGGTCGCTGAGATGGTGGCCGAGTGATCACATACAACGTATTTCCGATAGCGGTCGGCAAGTTTACCCTTGGTCGTGACTTCACCGAGAAGGAACTGAAGTTTATCAAGGGGCTTGAGACTCGACCCAATCAGGGAAACGTCACAAGCAAGGACAACAACCTCTTTGACCGCAAGGAGATGAGAGATATTGCCAAGATGTGCCAAGAGGCCGTGTCTGACTACTTAAAAGAGATCTACGCTCCTAAAAATGATGTGACGCTCCGATTCACTCAGTCCTGGGCTAACTATACGGAACCTGGGCAGTATCACCACAAACACGAGCATCCGAACTCTTTTCTGTCCGGCGTTCTGTACATCAACGCAGATTCCCAAAAGGATAAGATCTACTTCTACAAAAACGGCTACCAGCAGATCAAACTACCGACCGAGAACTTTAACCTGTACAACTCAGACTCGTGGTGGTTTGAGGTAGCAACTTGTGACCTTTTGCTCTTTCCATCAAGCCTCACGCACATGGTGGAAACAACAAAAAGCGACCAGACCAGAATCAGCATTTCTTTTAACACCTTCCCAAAAGGATACGTTGGGGGAGATTTAGATTTAACCGGCCTTCATCTTTAAGGAGATATTAAATGGCTCACTTCGCAGAAATCGACCAGTTTGGAAAAGTCAAGCGGGTCATCGTGGTTGCTAACTCAGATACCGCAGACGCATCTGGTGTGGAGAAAGAACACATCGGCGCAGCGTTTTGTGAGCGTCTTTTCGGGGGAACCTGGAAGCAGACCTCGTATAACGGCAACTTCCGCAAGAACTACGCCGGTATCGGTTACGACTACAATGCCGGTATTGATGCGTTCGTTCCGCCCCAGCCCTACGCTTCGTGGACGCTGAATAACACTACCGCTCAGTGGCAAGCTCCCACCCCGATGCCGACAGATGGCAAGCGTTACTCATGGGATGAGGCTACAACTTCTTGGAAAGAGATGGAAGAGCAGGCTGCTTAATAAAATCTATTGAAACCAAGGAGTAACTTGAGTGTCGCAGGAACAGATCAGTGGTTTATTAATTGACGAAACCCGCGCCGATCTGAACACGCACATTGCGGTGTGCGAGCTGCGTTACGATTCGCTCTGTGCCCGACTCAGGCGGATTGAGACCATACTCATCGGCTCCGCTGGGTTCATAATTGCTTGCCTACTCGGCATAGCCTTAAAAATAGGTTAGTAAGCGATGCATCTTGACCCGACTGCCCAACCCGTCAAAGGTCGTTCCTTAAAGCACCGAAGGTGTGGTGATGGCAGACGAGAAACTTAACGCGAACGATACGTTCTCCAAGGTGTTGGCGTACGTGGACTCGCCGTTTAAGTTATTTGCTTTGATCCTGATGGCGGTTCTAGCCTTTGCGGGTTGGATGTTTTACGACAACAAAGACCTGCTGGTAGGTGCTTAACCAGAGCAGAACAGATTCATTGGACAGATTACAGTTGGCTGGGCTACACCCCCGGCCAATTTAGATCAAGTAAGGGCGATGCTTATGATCGCCGCAACCATGTTAGCGAAGGAGAAGAAATGATTCCTATCGGAACGCTACTAGAGGTCGGAGGCAAGATCCTCGACAAAGTAATCCCTGATCCCGAGGCAAAGGCCAAGGCCCAGGCAGCACTCATGGAACTCCAGCAAAAGGGCGAACTGGCAAAATTGCAGGCCGACATGAACGAGCAAGACAATCTCACCAAGCGGATGGAAGCCGACATGAAGTCGGACTCTTGGCTATCCAAGAACATCCGGCCGGGGACGCTGGTGTTTATTTTGGTGACCTATACCTCTTTCGGCCTAATGAGCGCCTGGGATTTGGAAGTCAACAATAACTATGTGGAATTGCTCGGCCAGTGGGGGATGCTGATCATGTCGTTTTACTTCGGTGGACGAACCCTTGAGAAAATCATGGACATGAAGGCGAAACAGAAATGAACCCCTCTGACAAACTTTCGGAGAACTTTACCTATGAAGAACTTACTCGCTCGGATACAGCAGTTCGTCTCGGCGTTGAAAACACGCCTAATGAGTCTGAAATCGAAAATCTTAAAAGGCTCGCTGGACTCCTCCAAGAAGTCAAGAAAGCGGTAGGCGGCAAGGCCGTGATGATCAACAGTGCCTACCGCTCAAAGCCGGTCAATGACGCTGTGGGGTCTAAAGACACCTCCCAGCACCGCCTGGGTTGCGCGGCTGACCTCCGAGTTCCGGGGATGAAGCCACGGGAGGTGGTGGAAGCCTGCATAGCCGCTCAAGTGCCATTTGATCAGATCATTCTTGAGTTTGATTCTTGGACCCATATTTCGGTTCCAAACACACCTGAGATGCAAGCTCGAGGCCAAAAGCTGATAATTGACAAACAAGGAACAAGGGCCTTCTCATGAGCACAGCCGTCAAGTCTGACCCGTCAAAATGGAAGCGGATCGTCGCCCAGGTGAAAGCCTCGGGTAAGGGGGGCGCACCGGGTCAGTGGTCGGCAAGAAAGGCCCAACTGGCTACCCAGAAGTACAAAGGTTCTGGCGGGGGCTATAAAGGCCCCAAAAAGGCCGATAATAGTCTCTCCCAATGGGGTAAACAGGAATGGGGAACCAAGTCTGGCAAACCCTCTACGGTCGGCCCTAAGGCCACCGGGGAGCGGTATCTGCCCAAGAAGGCTATACAAGGTCTGTCCTCCTCGGAATATGCCGCCACCACCCGGGCCAAGCGGGAAGGAAAAGCGGCCGGTAAGCAGTTTGTTGCTCAACCCAAGTCAATCGCTGAAAAAACCAAAAAGCATAGGAGTTGGTAATGACAGTCGCCGCGGTAATGACCTATGACAGCCTGGTAGACGACATCTCGACCTACCTGGAGCGAACCGACCAGGCAACCCTGGAGAAGATCCCGACCTTCATCATGCTGGCCGAGCAGGTCATCGCCAGCCAAATCAAATTTCTGGGCAATCTTACGGTCCAGACTAGCGCTATGGTGGCCAGTCAGAATGTCGTCGATAAGCCCGCTAGATGGCACAAAACCGTCTCGATGAACGTTACCGTGGCTGGTCAGCGGTCTCCGGTACTGCTGCGCAAATACGAGTACCTGCGGGAGTACTGGCCAGATCCAGCTGAGACTAGCGTGCCCAAGTTTTACTGCGATTACGACTACACGCATTGGCTGGTGGCGCCCACCCCGGCCTCGGCTTATAACTTTGAGGTCCTGTATTACGAGCGAATTCAACCCCTGGATTCCTCAAACCAGACCAACTGGTTCACGATCTACGCGCCCCAGGCCCTGCTTTACGGCACCCTGCTGCAGGCGATGCCGTTTTTGAAGAACGATGAGCGCACGCCCCTGTGGCAAGCCCAGTACGACCAGATCATGCAGACCCTGATGGCCGAGGATAAGCTGCGCATGGCTGACCGGCAGGCCATCGCTATAGACTCCTAAGGATAGAACATGAGCTATAACTCGCCTTTTACCGGCAACGTGGTCCAGCCGACCGACGTTTCGTACCGATCAATTACCCTGACGGCCAATACACAACTTGAGTGGCCAATCAACGGGAATGCGACTGATGACTTTGCCGCCCGAATTATGCAGGTCACGGCCTCAAGCGGTGGCCTTTGCCTGTATATGCCGCCGGCAAACCAGTCTTCGGTGGGTAATGATGCGCTAATCCGAAATGTCGGGGCAACCACATTTACGGTTAAAGATTATTCCGGCTCAAATACGATTATTTCGATAGCTGCCGGTGAGTCAAAATATATCTACATCACGACCAATGCTACTGAGCAGGGCACTTGGGGGATCATCTCTTTTGGGGTTGGCACCTCAAGCGCAGATGCCGCCACCCTAGCCGGATATGGCCTGCTGGCAAGCGGCGCTACCCTGAATCAAAGCCACCCGACAATTTCTCTGGTCGATGCTTATACCCTGGCTACATCAGATCGGGCTCAAACTTATATCTGGACTGGCGGTGCTGGTACGGCAACGCTTCCATCGGCGACCACGACCGGAAATAACTGGTTTGTGCTTCTTAAAAATAACGGCACCGGCACCCTTACTGTAAGCACGACCGGTGGTCAGCTTTTGGATGGAGCAATTACCAAAGCCTTTGCCCCTGGTGAATCGGCGATTATTATCTCTACGGGCACAGCCTATGTGACCGTAGGTTACGGGGTAAGCACTCAGTTTGAATTTGGCGTGCTAACCAAGGCGGTCACGAGTGGCACTTATACCCTGACAGCTAGCGAAGCCTCAAACACCCTGCAGATTTACACCGGAACGCTGTCCGGGGCGGTGACAGTCATTGTCCCGCCGGTGATCAATCTGTACGTGATTTCAAACCAGTGTAGTGCGGGCGGTAACACGCTGACCATCTCCACGGGGGCGGTTGGTGCGAATACCGCTACAGTTCCAGCATCTGGCCAGGCAACTTTGTTTTGCGATGGCACAAACATTTTGAACGCCAATACCACACAGGTAGGTGGCACCTCATTTAGCCTTGTGAACGGCTCTGCTGGTTCTCCGTCTTTAAACTTTGGTTCTGAAACCAATACCGGTGTTTTTCGACCGGGCGCAGGCCGTTTTGGCGTATCCGTTCTATCTAATTTAATTCTAGATGTCACGGCTACCGGAATTTCTGTCACGGGAACCGGCACCTTTAGCGGTGGAATTTCTGGTGGAACCTTTACATGACCAAAAAGGTTTTCGCTCTTGATACCAAACCCGGTATCCAGCGGGATGGCACGCTTTTTGATAAAGAGTTTTATGTAGATGGTCGTTGGGTCAGATTCCAGCGGGCTAGACCACGGAAAATAGGTGGTTATCGCCAAATTACCGATGCGCTAGCTGGACCATCTCGGGGCATATTTGTGGTGCCCCGTAGCACATTTAATAATGTTTATTCTGGTTACTCAGACGGTCTGCAGATCATCCCAGTTGATAACAACGGCACCGGTTCTGGAATTACAGATTTAACTTTTGGCGGGTCGGTCCTGACTGTTAACACGCTGGTTGCCGGCAGCTCTTATACAAACGGGACCTATACTGGCGTGCCTCTATCTTATGTAACTTCTGGCACCGGTTCAGGAGCGTCAGCGACGATCGTTGTGGCGGGTAATGTGGTGACCTCTGTAACAATTACCGGGGGTGGATATGGCTATTTGCTATACGACAAGCTCACTGCCGCAGCATCTCTTATAGGCGGTACGGGATCGGGGTTTTCGGTCCAGGTGGCTACGCTTAACGAATCATTTACCCCAAGTGCTAATAATGTTTGGCAGTTTGATACCTTTACTGATTCGTATGGTTCGGGGCAAAACCTGCTCTTAGCGCATCCTTCGCAAGATTTGTCTGACATTGATGATGAGACCAATACGCCAGTTTTCGCTGGATCATTTACCGGCACCAATATGAACCCGATCGGGGTGTTTACCCAAACAGCCGCCACCGTGATCAGCGGGTCTGCGGTGATAACCTTGCCAGCTCTGAACACCAATATCGGCGCTGGGCAGCTTGTGACAGGTCCCGGTATAGCAGCAAACAGTCGCGTGCTGTCCATTGTCACGACAACTCTTACCCTAGATAAAAATGCCACCGCTAACGGCACAAACGTCACCCTGACTTTTGATAACGAGGTTCAAGTATCAGGTGGGGTAGTCTCTCTGCACCCGTTTGTGTTTGTGTATGGCAATAACGGACTGATCCGTAACTGTGCATCAGGAAACACTGATGACTGGGTCTCTGCGGATGCCAATGAGGTCAATATGGCCACCGGCAAGATCGTCCAAGGATTCCCCGTCCGAGGCGGCTCAAACAGCCCTTCGGGACTTTTTTGGAGCTTGGATAGCATAATTCGCGTATCCTTTGCCCCCCAGTCTTTGGGCGTGGCTGGCACTGGTAACTTCGCCGCCCCGACCTTTTGGCGCTATGACGTAATTAGCAGCCAGTCCTCGATGCTGTCGTCTCAGTCCATCATTGAGTATGACGGCATCTATTACTGGTGCGGAGTCGATCGATTTTTGCTTTATAACGGTGTTGTCAAAGAGATTCCCAACTCAATGAACCAAAACTGGTTTTTTGACAATCTCAACTATGTTCAGCGTCAGAAGGTTTATGCGACTAAGGTCCCAAGATTTGGTGAGATATGGTGGTTTTACCCCCGCGGTAACTCTGAGGAGTGTAACGACTGCATCATCTATAACATCAGAGAAAACACTTGGTATGACGCTGGACAAGCTCTTGGATCTCGCAGGTCGGCGGGGTATTTCTCTCAGGTCTTCAGATTCCCGGTCAACGGTGGATGGGAGTCTAACTACACCGGCGCGGTAAATAAAGTCACGATCTCAAACGCAGGAACGGGTTATACAAATGCAACTTATTCTTATTTATCTCTGACGGGCGGTACGGGTTCAGGTGCCAAGGCAAATGTTGTTATCTCTGGTGGATCAGCGATCAATGTTCAAATCACAGATCGTGGCACCGGCTACACCGTCGGAGACACTTTAACGGCCACAATACCCGCAGGATCAAACTTTCAGCTAACAGTTAACAGCACACAGACCTTAGTGACCCTGTGGCAACACGAAGTCGGAAAAGATGCCGTGGCCTTTGCAAATGTCCTAGCGATCGAGTCGTACTTTGAGACCTCAGACCTGGGTTGGGTAGCCGGTGGTCCATCGCAACCCCTACCGGTAGGTGAAAATCGCTGGCTGCATATTGAACGGGTTGAGCCTGACTTTGTGCAAGTAGGCGACATGGATCTGTACATCACCGGTCGGCCCTATGCTCAGGAGCAGGACAAGATTTCGGATGCTTACACCTTTTCTCCCACCACTGGGAAGATCGATATGCGGGAACAGCGCCGAGAGCTGCGAATGAAATTTGTCTCCAATACTGTAAATGGTGACTATCAAGTAGGTAAGGTCATTGTGAATGCAGACGTGGGTGATGTACGAGGATATTCAACATGACCGTCGCGCTGATTTACGACCCCCGATACCATACATTTGATTCTTGGGCGTCGCTTATGTGCGAGCTCTACGCACCTCAGCAGCTACAGATTCCTGGTCCGGGAGTAGATTGGAAATCATGGGCTGCTGGTTTAAAAACAATTGACCTATTTGCAAATGAAGCCATACCCGAACCTTATAACTTTGACGATTGGCAGGAGTGGGCAGAGGCTGTCGTCAATGCAGTGAACCCGCGGACAAACTAATGGCACAGTCATTTGAAGAAGCCTTACCAGGACTGCAGGCGGCAGGCTATACAAACATCATGGATGCCTTGTCGGCTTATAACGCTGCCCAAGCAGCGGCATATTATGCTGCAAATACGCCGTCCCCTGGTTTAACAGCACCGCTTTCTATGGAAATTTCTGGTCCTCCGGCTCCGAGTGGTCCACAGCCAAGTCGGTTAGAGCAGGTTCAAACATTCATTCAAAACAATATCAATAATCCTCAAGCGATTGCTGATGCGGCATCAAAATTTGGGGTAACCGAGTCAGAAATTCAACAAGCAACTGGAGTTAGTCCTGAGGCACAAAGAGAGTATTTTGCAAAGGCAAATATTGCGCTTCCAACAACATCAATAAATCTTACTCCTGTCTCAACTGTTCCAACTCGAAATGAGCAAATTGCAACTTTTATTCAACAAAATATTTACAATCCAAATGCGATTAATGATGCTGCCACTCGTTTCGGTGTTACTGCAAATGAAATTATGGCGGCGACTGGGGTCACCCCGGAACAACAGAACCAATATTTTTCCCAAGCAAATATAACGCCTACCTACCAAGGGTTCTTGCCTGGATCGAGCGGGTCTACTGTAGCCAGTCCGTTAACCACTACAATTACTACAACTGGTCCAAAACCAACAATCCAGTATGGTAACAAAGAGTATGACCGCGTTACGTTATTAAACTTGGCCGGTCAGATTGTTCCGCAAATCACATCGTTTTCTGGTGGCGTGTTTGGTGAAAACCAACCGTCCGTAGGGTTTGATTATGAAACCGCTAGATCAATCCTGAACAACGATCCGTCAGTTGGCCAGCAGGTCGTATTGGATATGGCCAAAAGTTTGATGGATCGAGGGATCACGGATATCAGTCAGATCCAAGTGCGAGACGTGTTATCCGATGTCAATGTCTTTCCGAAATATGATGGTCGCGGAAACATTGTTGGCTATTCCCGGATGTTTTATGACCAATTTGAGAATCCTCAAATAGTCGATTTGCGCCCGGATGAAGTTGCTAAGGTTGAGCATATTCCTGATCCCTCAAACGAATCGTATGGGCAGTACATTGGGAAAAATATAGCCACCGGCAAAGAACTGTTTGCAGGAGACACGGTTCTCACGCAAACAGCTCCGGGGATGCAGGATTTAGATTTTGTCTTTGGTCAGACATTTTCAGGTCCAGGACGAACCAATTACAACGTTTATATTGATCCCCTTACGGGCAAGACGCACTTTTCAGCATTCGGCGGAAGCACGGGCGATGCCGACCTCATTCGTGGTGCACTTTCGATTGCGCAATTTATTCCGGGTGCCCAACCATTTGTAATGGCAGCAAACGCTTACATGGCGTACAACAACGGTGACACATTAGGAACCCTAGCATCTCTAGCTGGCATGGCTGGATACAGCAATGTTGCCACCGGATTAAATGTCACCAATCAGATATCCAAGGGAGATTTTACGGGTGCCGCCGTAACTTTAATGGCAAACCCAAACATTTCTAATGCGGCAGGCACAACGATGCTGACCGATACCATATCCCTAAAAGATGCTGGCACGGCAATCAACGTTGTAAATTCAGCATCTAAAGGCGATATTAGCGGTGTATTAATTAACGCTGGCAAACTTGTTGATAGCCCAGACGTCCGATTGGCTGGCGAGGCGACCAGTCTGATCACGGCCGCGCAGACCGGCAATTTTAGTGGAATGGTTAAAGCAGTCACCAATATCGACAAATTATCAACCGACGCAACCAATAATTTAGGTAATGAGAAAACTGTAGGTGATCTGGTTAAGACCATCACGCAAAGTGAAATTGATAAAACTGGTGCTGATAACCTAAAAGAAGCAATTTTTGTTTCGGCAGTTAATTCTGGAGCATCAGAAGAGGATGCATTGAAAGCTGCAAACACAATTACATCAATCACTCAAGTTAAAGGTGGTGATGTAACTAAAGTGTCTGACACGGGTGATGTCAAAACCGATGTTTTAAGCGGTGTTACCAAGGTAGATATGGGTGAGTTTGAGGGCTTAGATGACGCAATCGAGCGCACCACTGAGCTCAACACTATGAACATCACCAATACTCAGGCAGATACATTAGAAGAGGCAACAGCACTGGCCGCTAATCGCGGATTTAATAACTTTACCTTTGGTGGGCAAACCTATTCCGTTAGCAAGTCAAGCGTTGATCTGGTAAAAAATATCACCAACGCAGAGATTGCTTCGTCAACCAATTTCAATGATGCCTATAACACAGCTCGCACTGCCTTAGGTCCCGGTCAGGTATTTGAATGGAATGGTAATAAGTACAGCACGGACACCCGCGCTGAGAACGCCTCGCTGGCGGCAGCTTCTGATCAGATCAAATTAGCCGATCGCGGCTTAGGTGGTGGCAAGGGAACCTACGCTGGATACGATGAATCAGCAGTAAAAAGTAACTTGTCTAAGATTGATTTTTCTGGGCTCGATCAGGCGCAGACTTACGGCACGTTTGATCCTTATCTGAAGTCAGCTGGACTTGGCGGTGAATACGTCATCGTCGATGACAAGATTAGCAAGCAACTTATTCAACCGGTTGTTACAACAGTGGGTTTAGTTACCCGCGGGGTGGGTGGTATTGCAGACTGGACAGCAGGCGCTCTGCAGTCAATCGAAGTCATTAATAAAAACTCTCCGCTCATCAAAATAGCAAAAGATTTAAAAGCAACAGCTGAGTATCAAATTGGAGATAAAGTATTAAACAACGAAAAAGAATTGATTGATCGATTCACAAAAGCGGAAACTCCGGCTGAAATTGGCAGAGCATTAAAAGATGGATTTATAAATAATCCTTTGGCAATAGTAACTATCAGCGTTAGTGAGGGCGTTGAAGAGATTCCAAGTCTTGTTGGCGGTGTATTGTCTTTAGTAGCCAAAGCACCAAAAATTATGGCTTATGGCATAAACGCAATAACAAATTTAATTGAAGCTGCTGGTGCTGGCTATAACGACACCAAGGCGCAGGCTCTAGCATCTGGCAAGACCGAACAGGAGGCTCATCGATTAGCGCAGAAATCGTCAGCCGCTCAGGGAGCTATGGGTTTAGTACTGGGATCGGCGGCTGAGATTCCAATACTGAAGCGGGCGGGTGAACTTTTAGAGGGCACAGCCAAGACCGGAGTCAAAGAATCGGCCACCCAGGTAGGCAAAACCGTCGGTAGGGAAATGGGCACCGAGAGTATTGAAGGTGGTGGCGCCGCAGCTTTAAGTAGCTACTTTGGTACGGGCACCGTCAACATGAATGCGGTGATGACGTCGGCTGTTCTCGACCCGGTGATTGCCGGAAACGTGTCGGGGACGGTGGCAACTGTAGTTGAGGTGACAGGGAATAAGCCGGCAACGACTGAGGTCATCGCAGCGGCAACCTCAAATCCAGACCAGGCTACAAACCTGATTAATACAATTAACTCCACCATGCAACCTGGCGTCGATCTTAAACAGGCTGGTGCTGACATTGTTACGGCCATGACCGCCTCTGGCATGAACCAGCAGCAGGCTGAGAGTGTGGCTAACACCGCTGTTGCCGAGCAGATTCTTACAAACATTAACTCTCATGGACAGCTAAATATCCCGGACTTAAATGTCGCGGTAGGGGCAGACAAGTTTGGCAACGCGGTCACCCTGGGAGACTTTATGGGTGCATCGGTCACCGGCACCGGTAACATCGCTTATGTCGCGCCTGATGTCTATATTGGCACTGGCGCCGATGGTAAGTCTTTGACTGTCGGAGACTTATCAAGTTTAAGCGCATTCCCTGGCGGCACCACGACAACAGGAACGACCACGGATCAGTCGGGTGCGACGACTACCTCTTCAGTAAATACCAACACCGGTGCGCGGACAGAAACCACAACCGATCCGAATACCGGAGTCAATACCACTACGGTTACCGATCAAAATACCGGCGTTACAACCCAGACAAACACCAACACCAACACAAACACCAATACCGAAGTCAAAACGGACACCAAAACCAATACCGAAACGACAACGACTACGGACACCAATACCAATACGACTACACAAACGGTTGTGGATAGCAACACCAATACAACCACCACAATCAATACCAATACCAATAATCAAGTTGTCTCTGAGGTTAAGGTCGATAACAACACGAATACTCAGACCAAGACTGATACCAATGTTGACACCAACACTCAGACCACCACAACGGTTGATCTAAATACCAATCGAGTCATTAGCGAAGAGACTAAGCCGGTCACGACAATCAAAACTCTGGACCCAGTAAAGACTGTTGAAGAACCAAAAGAGACAGAAGAAGAAAAGAAGAAGAAGGAAAAACAAAAGAAACGGCGACGTCTAACTCAAAGTACGCCGGCTGGGCTTGGCATGGCCGGAGAAATCACGGGCATCGAGCCGCAGATGCTAGAGTCGTTTGTAACCGGTGAGAAGAAAATCGACCCGCTGGAGCGCCTGCGGGAGATACAACAACAAAGTGAAGCAGAGGCCATTATGCAAAACATCGACCCACGTCTTGCGTCTGTATTACAGGAGCGCATGGGAGTCGCACCGCAGTCCCAGGACTTGTCTGGGTTAGGCACCCTAGCTAGGGTTTTGACTGGCAATACCTTTGACCCAGCCAAAGCCCAAAAGGAAAAAGAGAATGCCTATTACGCCTATGGCAAGGAAGATTCTATCGATGACATCCTGGCCACCACCCAGATGCAGGGGCTGCCCTACGCGGCCGGCGGGTATGTCGAACCCCTGATGGCCCAGGGAGGCATGACGCTGCCTCTGATGGCTAAAAAAGGTGGGTTGCCGGCCATGACTGAAGGCCGAGAAGACTTTCGGGACGGCAAGCACGTGGCGGGCGACGGCGACGGGCAGTCTGACGATATTCCTGCCATGCTGGCTGATGGCGAGTTCGTGTTCCCTGCAGACGTGGTTTCTGCCCTGGGAAACGGATCATCCAAGGCTGGCACCGATAAGCTCTACGAGATGATGCACGCCATACGGGAGCGGGCCCGATCAACAAAAAGCAAGGATTTACCACCCCCTGCCTTGAAATCTCCGCTTGACTACTTAAAATCTAAGCGGTAAGGAGAAAACGATGAGTTTATTTGAAGGCACTGCGCCGCCAAACATAGAAACGACCAAGAGTATTACGGCGACCGCGCCAAAGTACCTTACCGACTATCTCTCAGAGTTAGCTAAGGCAGGCACCACCCAGCTGGGCACCCTCGACCCAAAGACGGGCGTGATAACACCGACCGCGGGAAAGGACTTAGTAGCCTCCCAGGGGAGCCTGGCGACCGCAGCCTACAAGACGGCACCGACTGCCCTGGCACGATATGAGTCGCCGCTTGATGCAGCCTATACAGCCGGACAGGCGGGTGGCACGGGAATTACCGCCACAGACATTTCTGGGTTCTATGACCCGTACAGAAAGGACGTCATCGATGAGATGAGCCGCCAGAGCGCCCTAAACGTTCAGCGCAACGTCCTGCCGATGCTCCGCGGAGCCTTTGCTGGATCGGGCGGCTTCGGTGGCCGTCGATATGCCGGAGCTACAGGCCAAGCTCTAGCTGACATTGAAGCTAACCTTCTAGGTGAGCAAGCAGCTTTAAAATCCAAGGGCTTTGCTTCAGCCTTGGATGCGGCACTGCGGCAAAAGGGATATCAGACCCAGGCCGCGCAGGCCCTTACTGGACTTGGCACCGCAGAACAGCAAGCCGCCATGAATGCACTAAAGACCGGTGCAGAGCTGGGACAGCAGCAGCAGGCTTTTGAGCAGGCCAAGATTGAGGCTCCTCTGACCCGAGCTCTGAACGTCGCCCAGCTTTTACGGGGATACACCTACCCGACCGAAACAGTGGAGAAATACGTCGGCCCGGCTAACGTTTATGCGCCGTCTCCGCTCTCGCAGATTGCCGGCCTGGGAACTTTGTTAGGCAGTGCCTTTAACCGCACGGTTGATCCAAAGACCGGTGAAATTATTGAGGGATTCGGTGGCAAGATGGTGGATAAAGCCGGCGATGTTCTTGGCGATATCTTCAAAGGTGTCAAAGGAATATTTAATTAGGATAAAACATGGCCGCTAAAGCTCCCCTTGCCTCGCTATACGCCGAAGACGCAGAAGAGCAACTTCTGGTCGACGAGATCAAAAACACCTATGCAAACCTGCGCAGTGCATTAGAGAACCGCCGGCAGCTGTTCGACCCGGTTCTACTTGCAGCCGCCCAGGGGTTCCTGGCGCCGACCAAGTCGGGTTCTTTCGGCGAGTCGATCGGTAACGCTGCCGCCTTAGTCGGACCAGCCCAAGAAGCTGAAAACAAGCGTCAGATGGACCTGGCCAAGATGCGGCTAGAGCTTGCCCAAGGTGAGCTCGGCATGCGCCAGGCCGCTAAAGGTGAGCAGGAGTTGCGACGGATTCTTGGTCCTGGACCGTCTGCGCCAACAGCCCCAACGCCGCCTACTGTAGGGGCTGATGAATTTGTTGAGACCCCTGGCGGTTTTCAGGTGCTGAGGTCTGAGCTGCAAGGCGGTGCCGGAAAAACTACTCCCGGAACCGTGCTGCCACCTACTGGCCCTCAAGCGGGAGGCGCTCCAACTGAGTTTAGGAAAATTACGCCCCTTGACATTGCCCGCCTGGCATCCCGTCCCGGTATGGAGGGTAAAGCTAAGATCCTTCTTGACATGATTAAGGCGGATCAGGATCGCTTTGTCATCGCCATGAACGGCGCGGTGTATGACAGGCGAGAAGAAAAATATATTGACCTGCCGGTCCCTGGTCAGAAGCAGGAAGACTTCGAGACGCCTTTTGGCACCTTCCGCATGCTTCCTTACGAGTATTCGCAGTTCATGAATGCCGTGAGAGAGGGTAGAGGCGAGGAGTGGATGAAAAACTGGCGCGGTGGCCAGCCTGGAGCTCCAGGGCGTCGTACTGTTGAGCAAATTAGTGCTGCCGCTAAAGCCGCAGAAACAACAGCAACCGAAGGTGCGAAAGCTGAAGTTGCGCGGACCCAGGAGGCTATCGCCCGATCAGATAGCGCCAATGAAACTTTGGCTACGATTCGCTCGGTTCGATCGATCGCAAGCCGACCAGATGCAAAAGAGATTTTTGGTATCTTTCAGACGGGGGACTTTTCGTCATTCGTCGGTAATCTTATTTCTGAGCGTCTAAAAGTACCTGGTGCTTCTAATTCGTTTGAAGTTGGCGATCTGGTTGGCGCATTCAGGAATTTAGGGCTGAATGATGATCAGATCGCTCGCTATCAGTTTGCTTTGGCCCGTCTAGCCACAATTCAGCTTCAACAAGCCAAACTGGCTGCTGGTCAAGGTTCGGTGTCAAACTTTGAACGGACTTTATTCGCAGACGCCAGCATTTCTCCAAAGGACACGCCGACCACGATTGTTGCCAAGCTAGCCGTACTCGAGGCTCGCTCGAACTTTGATAAAGAGGTTGCCCGGGAGCTTCGCAGGACTAAGATGTCGCTTGACCAATACAAAGACAAAAACGAAGAAAAGTATCAGAAGATGGTCGACAGCTACTTGGACAAGATCTCAGATATCGCTATAAACATCGGCGTTAGACCAAGACCGGGTCAACCGCGTCCAGGAACCCCTGGGCAGTTTGGGCGATCCCGCGACAGATTAAAAGACGAGCTCGGAATATAACGAGGACACCATGGAATTTATTGATAAGCTGGATGCGGAGCAACGAGACAACGCCCTACTGATTGCCCGCGAGGCCAAAAAGATGGGCATCAATCCCCGTCTAGCCGTGGCATTGGCTTATCAAGAAAGCGGCTTAAAGACGCCTGCTAAACCTGGCGCTCACGGTGAGATTGGCATCATGCAGATCAAACCGGCCACTGCAGAGATGATCGGCTTTCCCCGCGAGAAGTTAGATGACCTGGCTGAGAACGTTCGCGCTGGTCTGACCTATCTTAAGATGGGCATTGATAAATTTGGTGACCCGGTGATGGCTGTCGCTGGATATAACGTTGGACACGACCATCCGTTTTTTACCAATCCGGATAAAAAGTTGCCAGAGAGCACCATAAATCATTTGAAATCAATTAAAGGTTTAGGTGGATTTACTCAGGCCGAAGGTGAGGAAGGTGCAACGGAAGCTGCAGAAGCTGATCAGCCGGTTGAGGTATCGTCCGAAGATTTCATGCGCAACAAAGGCCGGATCATGACCGACGTGGTCGGCGCTGGTACAGGTGCTGCCGCGGCCAAAGCCTTGGATGTCGGATCTAAGGGCGTTCAATTCATGGGTAACCTGGCTGAAACCGCTAAGGCTATGGCTGATCGTGCTAGAGCCGGCGCACCCGGAGCGCCCGGTATGCCGACTGGTGGCCTGCCGCCCGCCCAGGGACCATTGCAGGGACCCCCGGCTGGTGGCCGTATGACCCAGAACTGGATTGGCGCCCAGGATACGACCGGTGCCTACCGTGACGTCGGTATGAAGGCTCGCAGTATGGCCGAGGCTCACCAGATGAAAGAAGCTGCCATCGCAGCAGAAAACAAGATCCGTCAGATTGCTCCTGAGATGCGCCAGGCTCCCGAGCGTGCTGGGCTATTTGTTCCCAGTCAGACCGGGGCCGGCCCACGTGGAGCGCCCACGGTCCCCATCGGACCAGCAACGCCGCCTCCAGGACCGCTAGAAAGGGTCACACAGGCCGCCGGCAGGGGTCTGGGTACCATCGGTGCCTCGCCAGTATTGTCGGGAGCTCTGGGGGGCCTGGGAGCCGCTGAAGGGGCCCAAGAGTTCCATCAGCGATATAAAGCTGGTGACGTACCTGGAATGCTCCTCTCCGGCATGGGCACGGTCGGAGGGCTAGCCTCTGCCTTCCCGCATCCGATTGTCCGCGGGGTAGGCATGGCTTTAAGTGGCGCCTCACCCCTAACCCTTTACTTGCTAGACAAGATGCGTGCCAGTGGCCAGTCAGTGCCACCGGAAATGATCGCCCCCTAACATCTCCTGGGTGTTGACGGTCAGCCCTTCACTCCTCCGTCAATACTCTTGCCCCGGTTCGCCGGGGCTTTTTTATTGCCGCTTTTCAGCCAGGGCTTTACCGACCTCGGTGTTAAGCGACATCACAAACTCGATGCACTTTTCCCGCTCGGCTTTCACCGCTTTCTGAATAACGACCGCAGCCACCTTATGGCCATATTCCAAGATATCAACGTCGTCAGCGAAAGAGCCGTCAGGGCTGTTGTTGTTGCAATGAAAAAAAATCTGTTTGAGTTCCTCATTACTTAGCATTCTTGGTCTTCCAAAGTTCCCAGTTGATTACGGTATTACGGGCAATGCTTTTTTGAGCAAAGTTCTTATAATTGTTCAACTCGCTATTGAGAAAATCTTCAACAACGTTGCGGTGCTGCAGAAACTTTTCATACCGTTGAGCTTCCGACTCAATTGCAAAGATCTTTCCGTCCGAGGTTTGAAACGCTGAGATGGTTTTCATTTATAGTTATTTTTAAATTGCCAGAACTCCAACAGACGGTAAAACATCTTCCAGCCACGTTGTAGATCTTCTGGGCTCCACTCAATGATTTTGACTAGGCCCGGAACGCTACGGGACACAAAGACGTTCGCGCACTTAGCCGACTGCATGCCTATACCCACCCGGTAAGCAGCCAGTTGCATCATGTGCTCGTCGTATCCTTCGACCTTATTTGAGTCATAAAACTCTTTGGTTTTGATGTCCAAGACAATCCCATCATCGGATTTGATTGTCCCGCGGGCAAACATATCGACCTTGCCGCCGAAGCCAGTCTCATGAGCAAAGGGTCTTTCGCAGATCCAGTCCTGGTTACCAAAGACCTTCTTAATCTCGCGCTCAACACCGCGGACGTGTTGCTCGTGCCCAACAATAACTTTCTTGTCAAAGAACTTCTCGACAGAAGCATGGATTTCGGTGCCAGCGTCCGCAGCAGACCGTCCCTGCTCTTTTGAGTCAGAAATGATCCGATCGATATAAGCACCCTCGGGTTCGCCTTCATTACGCGGTAGCGTCAGCGCAGCCAGAAGGACCTGCTGGAGCTTCCAGTTGTCGAGACCAGGCTTGGCTGCCACATTGAGAATGGTTGTAACGGACGGCACCAGGTTGTGCTTACGGGCATCTCGTAGGGTCGTATTTCTGATCTTGCCATTAGCGCCCTCGATCTGGTACATCGGCTCCCCGTTACGGGTGTACCAATGGCCAGACTCAGCGGTATAAGCTGAAACTTTAAGTTCGGTCATTTGATTCCCTTTATGTACACGTACCGAGCGTATTTCTTACCGTTGGTCGTTTCCATGCGGGTAAGAATCTTGTGGCCGGCATCCCGTAGATCCTGAATCCTGGCCGCCAGACGCATGCACCGGTACAGCGCGAATGCATCAAGCGGGGTAATGGATTTACGTTTTATGAGATGGGTCAGTATGTCGGATGCATGACTCATGATTGCCTCAGAAGTTAGGCGCACAGGTTACGTCTACGACCGTAATAGCAGACTGGTTATTGATCTTGCGCTTACCGTAGATGACCATTGGGCGTAGCCGCTGGCTCTCACATTCTTTGATGGCCTGGATGACTTCCTGCCGGTCCATCGGATGGATATCTTTATCCAGCACCAGGTTCTGTGAAGCCACCTTAGGCGCCTCAAACGTAGAGCTGCAGCCTTGAATAAAGCCAGCCAGACATAAGGTCAGGGCAATTAGCATGGGTTTTCTCATAAGTTCTCCTCAAAAGGGTATGTCGTCATCGAGCTTGGTAATCTGATTGATTGGCGAACCAATTCCCTCGATCACACCGCCTTGACGCTCCTGCCATTCAGGTGACGACATAATTTTGTTTTTGATGTTTTCGCTTAACGTTTCAAACAGTGTCATGTCTGGGTTATCGAGATCAAAAAACGCGGTGGGGTTATGGCCCTCTGGTAGGCCGGCCTTCTTGATGTTGGCAGGCACCGGCATGATGGCCCCGATGTTGGTGTATTCCTTTCCGTCCCTACCCTGGGCGGTAGACACCGAGATCATGGCAAACACGCCCAGAACGTTTTTTAGCTCAAAGGCACGCAGTTCCTCGGGGGTGAAGTCCCGGCCGCGCCAGTTCTTTAAGTCTTCCCGTAGGGTGGCCATATCGGACAGGGATGCCGTGTAGTTCTTGCTGATCGACATCGGCTCGCCTTTAGAGGTCACCAGAGGGTTGCCCTGGTCGTCTTCGCCATGCACCTCAAACTTAAACATCACCTTGGGCTGGTACTTTGTCTTGCCCATGTATTCGCTTTTTTGCGTACCAAGATCGATGATTTGATAGCACCGCGCCAGATGCAACCCGGCTGGTACCGGTACAAAACTACCTTCAGAACCCGCTTTCACTGTAAGACCCATCGTCTGCTCCTTTGTATGGTTTAAAAATAGCTGCTGGACGCTTTTTCAAGCCGCACCCGTACCGGATTAAGTTCCAGTCGTCCGGGGTGGCTTTGCCGGCCTCAGCCCGGCTAAGGGCGTCTTCCAGCATCTGCTGCAATTCCAGGTTGGCCTGGTGATATTCGCTGTCAGTCATCTGTCGCTTTCGAGGTTAGTCGAGCCATAAGGATAAAGGGTGTAATCGGGAAATACAAGAAAGTTTGCATTCCAGATAAAATGGTTTACTATGCAGTTAGATTTTCAGGAGATAGCGATGACATTGAGAGAGTATTTCGCCGGCAAGCCGCATGGCAGCAAGGCAGACATGGCCAAGGCCCTGGGCATTAGCCGGACCTGGATGGCCCTGGTTATCAACGGCCTGCGCATACCGAGCCCGGAGCTGGCCCTTGAGATAGAACGGATCACAAACGGCCAGGTGCGGCGGGTAGATCTACGGCCAGATCTGTTCGGGGAGGTCAAATGATTTGGTACAAATTCCACGTCGGGGACTACATCACGCATACCCTGCACCTGGACGACGCCGAGGACCTAGCCTACCGGCGTCTGATCGACCTCTACATGATGACCGAAAAGCCCATTCCAAACGATCTAACGGTCGTTTGTAAGAAGGTTCGGATGGACCTGGATGTGGTCGAACCAGTGCTCAAAGAGTTTTTTCAACCGACGGTTGACGGATGGTTGAACCAACGGTGCGAAGAAGAGATTTCGAAGTACGCAAAATTTGTCAAACATAACACCGAAATTGCCAAAAAGAGCGTTAAGGCAAGACAAGCTCGTGCGGCTAAGAAGCGCACCAGTCAAGGCTCTGAACCAGCGGTTAACCTGCGGTCAACCTCCGGTGAACCTGCGGGCAACCAAACAGATACAGAAACAGAACCAGAAAAACAAAAGCAACACCCTTCGTCGACTGCGTCGACCGCGTTCGAAAATTTTTGGACCGTCTGGCCGGCAAGCAAGCGCAAGGTCGCCAGGGCTGCCTGCCAGAAAATTTGGGCTGACCGCAAGCTCGATGCCCTGGCCGCCGAGATCCTCGGCCACATCCGGGCGATGAAACAGACCCAGCAGTGGCGGGAGGGGTTTGAACCGTCCCCAAAAACCTACCTTGGGCAGTCCCGGTGGCTGGACGGCAACCCCGAAGGGGACAGCTCAACCCCAGGAGTTTTTGCAGGAAGGAGAGTTCTGTGATCGGAGATATGCCTCTAAAACGCATGAGAATGGCCGGTAAGGCCCCCAAAGCGGTCTGGGTATGGGTAGGTATCCACCCGACTGAGATGTCGGCTCTATGGCCCGAAATTCCAGAGTTTCGTTCTCACCCGGAAGTGGCCATTTTGCCCTCTGATCGGATCGAATTTTTGGACCTTAGGTTTGCCTATGGGCTGCAGGTTCACATCGACGGAGACGATTCTAGGGACCGAATCCTGAAAGTTCACCGGGCATTTACGGAGGTAGGCGCCAAGTCTGTGTCGACCATGATCGAGGGCAATTTGCTGTTTAACTTGGGAGCGAAGATTGAATATCCTGCAGCCTGACAACATCGATTTTGCTGCCTACCTACATGCGACGGAACCCCAGCAAAAGATCCGCGAGGCCGGGGTCTGGCTGGAGGATATTAAGCAAGACGCCATCCACCCGCCGCAGGAAAACCTGATCTGCATGCCCTGGATCAAGACCCAGGCGTCGTTTCACTACCGTCCGGGTGAGGTCACGGTCTATGCCGGCTCAAACGGTGGCGGGAAGTCTTTGATCACCGGCCAGATTGCGATGGGCTTAATTAAGCAAAAGCAACGGGTCTGCATAGCTTCGTTTGAGATGAAGCCCAAGCGATCAATCTACCGGATGATCCGCCAGTTTTCCGGCGAGAACATTGATCGGCCGCGGTACCAGGACAAAGCAAAGTACATCACCGATTTAGTCATGCGCTTTAAAGACTTCTCGGCAAGTCACCTTTGGTTTTACGACCAGCAGGGAACGACCAATGCAAATCAGGTCATTGCAATGGCTAGGTACTGCGCAGTCAAGCTGCAAATCACTCATATTTTTATTGACTCGCTCATGAAGTGCGTGCCGAGTGAAGACGATTACAACGCGCAGAAATATTTTGTGGATGAGCTAACCGCTCTGGCCCGGGATCACAACATCCATATTCACCTGGTGCATCACATTCGAAAACTTACGAGTGAAGAGGTGACACCGAATAAGAACGATTTAAAGGGCACCGGGTCTATTGCAGATCAGGTTGATAACGTGTTACTCGTTTGGCGAAATAAAAAGAAAGAGCACGCAAGCCATGCGGGCAATAGCGTAGACGATGCGACACCAGATGCGATGTTGATGTGCGAGAAACAGCGAAACGGAGAAAACGAGGACTGGTATTCATTGTGGTTTCACAAAGACAGCCACCAGTTCATTGATCAATTTGACAGCAGGCCGATGGTGTTCGATGACAAGGGAGACTTCTGATGCGGTATGGGAAAAACTTAGAGCCTGGAAGGAAGGCGAGGGCGAGGACCAAAGCAGGCACCGACATCTGGTGGCTTGGGTTATCCGTATGCGGCTTCATGATCGGGATAAGGCGGTCAAGTGGCTCAAAGGCTGGAACGAAAAGCACCCCAGATCTATTTTGGAACGAGACGTACTTAGCCAGTGGCATAAAGGTAATCGAGGCGAAGGCTGGAAATGATTGAGGTGACTTTGCCCTGGCCGCCATCGGTGAATCACTATTGGCGCTCATACCGCGGCACGGTGGTGGTCAGCGAGGCCGGACGAAAGTATCGCAAGGCGGTAGCAGAGCAGACATTCCTGCAATCCCGCGGTAAGAGCACGATCGGAAAGCTAAAGGTAACGATCGAGGCGTGGCGTCCGGATAACCGCCGGCGAGATCTGGACAACCTTTTAAAGGCGGTGTTGGACTCAATGAGTCATGCCGGCTTGTATATCGATGACTCGCTTATTGTGGACTTGAGAATCTACTGGGCGACAGAGATCGGTGGAATGCTAAAAATAAAAATTGAGGAATTAGATGAGCAAAAAAACAGCGTGGGCAATTAAAACCAAACGAGATTATTTCATCAATAAACCTCCGCAATATTATTGGGAGGCTGATCGGACTTTGCTATTTAGAACTCGCAAGCAAGCAGAGACCTGGCTGGTTGCAAATAACTTTTGGGGTGGCAGGGCAGCAGTCGTAAAAGTAACTATGACAGTAAAGGAGTACATGGTATGAGCGCAGGCGTCTTTTTATTTTGGATGATTACTTTAATTGGGAGCACGCTATGGCTGTATCGAAACGAGTGAAACAGGACCCGACCTTACTTGACTTGTATGCGGCGATGGCATCGATTGGATTAATTCAAAGATATGGACCAGAGGCATTGCCGGCTTTTGTTGCAAAAGGTTCTTTTGAAATAGCGCAGGCGATGCTCGAGCGAAGAACAGAGATTATGGAGAAAAGAGATGAGTAACGAACGAGACCCACACAAAGCGGTTGATTACATCATTGCCAATGCCAAGAAGTTTGCAAAGGCCAAAGCGGAGCGGGTATACCTTGAGGAATATCGGAAGTCACTAAAGTCGTTACTGATGAAACGCAGCCTCGAGGAATCGATTGGGGCTCAGGAGCGAGAGGCTTATGCGCATGAAGAGTATCGCCAGCTGTTGGGTGGGCTGAAAGAAGCGGTTGAGGTGGAGGAGAAGCTGCGCTGGGACCTCATTGCCGCTCAGGCGCGAGTAGAGATTTGGCGCACCGAGCAGGCCAACCTGCGTGCGGAGGGCAAGGCAACGATATGAGGGTGGGATTGTGAGCCAGGAAATTGTCGAGGGCGACTGGGTGTTGATATGCGAAACCAACGAAAAGGGAGAGGTCGTTGTCGTTTTGGACCAAGGTGAGCGATTCATGGTGAGGGTAGAAGGAACCCTGTCATGGCCATTTCCAAAAACAGTGCATGTAATGGTTGAAAAGATTCGGAAAATTAAGAAAGTTAAGAATGATCTAAAGTGGTACCAAATTAATTTATTTGGAGAGAAAAAATGAAAGACTTAATTGATTTAAAAAAAATGTGGGAATGGTGCGTAGCACGTTGGCGCACCTCATTCGGTTGTGTGGTGTTGGCGCTCGTCGCATTTTGGATGGGCATGGCCCTGGAAGAAAAATTGATTACTGAGGATTGCCGATTCATGGGATCGTTCCGCGATGGAGCGCAGACGTATAACTGTCAGGTGAGGGTGAGATGAGCGACTTGAGAAAAGCAGCAGAGCAGGCATTGGAGGCTTTGGAAGCAAACTTAGGCAAATGGAGAGCAAAGACTCCAGCAATTGAAGCACTACGCCAAGCACTAGCGCAGCCGGAACAAAAGCGTGAAGGTGTTGGGCTGACGGATCAGGAAGTGGATGCTTTGCTTTCGAAGTTATCCCTTGGCGCAATCGAGGAAGATGTCAGGCTAACTGAAGCCAAGCTAAAGGAGAAGAACACTTGAGCTTTCTGGTATCTAACATCCCCCCGATCAAGTGCTTTGTCAAAGCAGAGTATCTGTACGATCAGACCAGACGACACGGGGAGCTGGAGCCATGCGTCTGGATGACGGTCAAGTCGATTAAGGGCCAGGCCCTGCGGATTGAATCCCTGCTGACTAACTATGGCGCTTTGTACGACAAGCTCCCGTTGTCGGCCTATGTCTGGAAAGCTGTCGAGGAGCCTCTGCCCCTGGACTATCTCCAGATTTGGGACTGTATGTCCTACGACTTCACGGTGGTGGAGAAGTCAAACCTTCGGGGACTCAAAGCTAAGTTCTACTGCAAGGACCGGCAGTTCTACTTTGGCAGCTATATGTTCACAGTAGACTTCTGCGCGGCTGACCATAACCGACTAGACCTGACATTTACAGAAGGCACCCAAGAGCATAAGTCGTTCAATATCCTGAAGCTGGATAACGGACAGTTTGCAGCGCAGCCCAATAACCGGTGTCTGTTTTACGACCTGAGCATGG
>Ga0194123_10002493_pt1 | contig 23930 bp, 17 predicted proteins | sample TA2MahsurfametaG_5_FD_155479 | JGI IMG/M metagenome (GOLD analysis project Ga0194123, IMG submission 155479) | Freshwater microbial communities from Lake Tanganyika, Tanzania - TA2015023 Mahale A surface | ecosystem: Environmental > Aquatic > Freshwater > Lake | place: Tanzania: Lake Tanganyika... | reverse complement strand
CTGGCAGCATCTTCGCTTATAGATTCATTATACATCCGTGGGTTGATAGGCTCGGTTTGAACGTGAGCTTGTTTTATTAAGAAGTCTGAATCCGACGTTTCACCATTATCGATCAAAAATGGCGGCCTGCCAGTGAGCATCTCATAGAGTGTAGCACCCAGCGAATAGATGTCTGTGCGGTGGTCGATGTCTTTCTTTCCAAGCACTTGTTCTGGGCTCATGTAGTCAGGCGAACCCATCGACGTTCCTGTGCGGGTCAGCTTCGAGTTGCCGAGAACTTTAGCGATACCGAAGTCGGTGACCTTTGCGGAGCCATCGGCACGAACAAGAATGTTACTCGGTTTGAGATCTCTATGAACAACGCTTTTGCTATGGGCGTATTCAAGGGCACTCAACACCTGTAAGAAGATTTTTACTGCATCATCGAAAGATAGTTTCCCGCGCCGGCTGAGAACATTGTCCAGTGACTGACCATCAACATGTTCCATCACTAAACATGAAAGCTCGGCGTTACATTGTGCATTCAGTACACGAACGATATTTTGATGCTGAAGAGTGACTTGAATTCGTGCTTCAAGCGTGAAACGTTCACGAAGGTCAGGGTTGCGTGCAAGGACGGGATCGAGAATCTTGATGGCCACTTGCTGACCGATCATTTCGTTTTCGGCAAGGTACACCTTCCCCATTCCGCCTTCGCCAATTTCGCGGAGGATGGTGTAGCCGAGAAGCGTTGTGCCGATGAACTTCGACATCAAATCATGGATTCTCCTGACAGGGTTAACTGATACGCATCGTTTTTCGGAAAAAAATGGTGTTTCTTTAGCCGTCGTAAAGGCTCAAAAAAACGCTGGTTGATTGTCTTGAGATTAAAGCGTTTCCAAAATTCGCATCCACGCGAATACACCAAGTACCAAATAGGAGATGGACCTCAGCACATCGGATGCACAAAAAAACGGGACACCACGGAGCGAGATCAAAAGGATTGGACCAGCTATAAAATTACCAACTAAGAGTCCCAAAACAGAGCTGACCCAATACCCCTCGGCGATGGAGGCAACAAGAACGAAGAGCAGGAATGCAATTGTCCCTAATGAAATTAATAAAGCTATTGGATAAATGGTACGGTATAGATTGCTTCCATTCAATTTTGCTTGAGACGTCTCGACTCCGAACGCACCCGCTCCTGCTCCAAGAGCAACGTAAGATAAAAATTCGCTCTCGAATTTGTCTATTACGAATGCACCTACGAAGACGAACAAAAGAACCATTGCCATTGGAATAAGAGCAACGCTTTGGACGTTTGGTGTATCTTGCAATGTTGAAGCAGATGAGTCGGATTGATGCTTTGTCTGCGAAACGGAGCCATCAACCCATGCGTCCCCTGTTCCGCTCGTCGATTGTGATCCCTGGTTTACTGAAGACTTTGATGCACTGAGAGCCGACTTCAGCGAAACCATAAATTCGTTACAGGTTTGAAATCGGGCTTCAGGGGGTTTTGAGAGTGCCCTCAAGATGACTGCCGAAACATCCTCAGATAGCAATGGATTGATAGCTGATGGCTTATCCGGAACTTGCTGAACATGCGCGGTTTTGATGAGAAAATCTGAATCTGAACTTTCGCCATCTTCGGAAATAAAAGGTGGTCTTCCCGTGAGCATTTCATAGAGTGTCGCACCGAGTGAGTAGATATCGGTTCGATGATCAATATCTTTTTTTCCAAGCACCTGCTCCGGACTCATATAATCGGGCGACCCCATCGAGGTACCCGTGCGCGTCAGTTTTGTATCACCGAGTACCTTAGCAATGCCAAAGTCGGTGACTTTGGCGGTGCCATCAGCAGAAACCAAAATGTTGCTTGGCTTGATATCTCTGTGAACAACGCCCTTCTCATGTGCATATCCAACTGCGCTTAAAACCTGCTCAAAAATCCTCAATGCATCGTCAACAGCGAGTGTTTTGCGGCGCTTTATAACTCGGTCAAGCGAAACACCCTCAACATATTCGAGTATCATGAGAGTGTAATCGTTGTCTGTTTGGGCGTTGAGAACTCGCACAATATTTTTGTGCTGTAGTGCGACCTGAATTCTAGCTTCCTGATTGAAGCGTTCCCGCAGCTCTGAGTTTCTTGCCAAAACTGGGTCGAGAATCTTGATTGCCACTTGCTGGCCAATTGAAACATTTTCAGCAAGATAAACTTTCCCCATTCCGCCTTCACCGATTTCGCGGAGGATGGTGTAGCCCAAAATATTTCCCGTCGATTGCATTTTAACGCTCTTTCCCAAAACTTCTAAGGGTATCGGAGCAAAATAACCGAAATTTAGGGATAAACTGACGCAACATAACTCAATTGGTTTTCTTGCCATATACATCAAAACGCGCGCATCCAAAGAGACGAATATTGAGTCTCAAGAATCCGTGCTATGAACCGAAAACCCATGAAGGGTGTTAGGCCATGAACATTGGTTTTACTGAACTGTTGATTATTCCGTTTTTCTTTTTCATTTATTTTCTGATTTTGAAGACTTTTTACAACCATTTCAGAAGCAACGCGATCGCTATTGCTCCAGCCTTGGTGGGCTTTGCCACAAAGGCGGCACTTCAGGCGGATGTGTTAGACGCGTCAGCTCGGAATGACTTTTACAAGCACACCTCAGAATTCAGATCGTACGCAATGCTCGAGGCGATGAAGAAGTGTTGGTTTGCAACCGTCTTGCTTTTCTTTGTGAATCTTCTTAATCCGCTGTTTCTTCTTCTTTCGGTCGTATATTTGGTTTGGTTGTACTCAAAAGCAAAAAAATATCTTGCCAGTTATAGGACGTAATTTCCGTCAGTTGTTCTCGAGCAAGTAAGCGCATCGAAAGGCAGCCGAAGAAGTCTTAAGCATATTTACCGCCGCATAGATCCCTGAGCAGTCGCAAACATTTGAGCCACCTCGAACGATTACATTGACACGATTTTGCATATGATTCCGTTGTATCAACTTTAAATGCCCAGTGTACCGTGACTCGTCTAGATCCTTCAGCTGAGGACCTGCAATCAATCTATTTACAGCTCCCGCCTGATTTGAAAAGTATTCAGCGGTGTAATCAAATGTGCCCTCTGTAAGCTCTGAAAGCCCAAGAGATGAAACGTCATCGCTGACGATTTGCCAATCATTGCCGGCAAAATCCCAGATAACCTCTCCGTTACTCAACACGAAAGTCCTCCGCTGCTCCCAAGCGCTTGATTCAGAATCACCCGTACCGAAATAGGGCTGTTGATCGCTTGATTGCTCGAGAAAGGCGGGAGAAAGCATACTGTGCTGCCGACTATGACCTCTCACTAATACACCGCGGCCTACAGCCCCCAAACTCCAATTTTTAGCCGTCGCCTCAATGTTCCGCGCTATTGTCATCCACTGTGTATTCGACATAAGACGATATTCTGAACCAAGCTCGGAACAGGCTCTCATAGCTGAATCCTGTGACGAAGCATCGTCACCACGAATCAACTGCCAAGAAAATCCATCAGGTACACTCTCCGCTTTCCCGAGCAGTCCCTTTTTCGCTGGATACTTCATTACGCAAAAATCTTTTCTTGTATTGAGCCACCAGTCCTTCTGCTCACCTGAGGCCTTCGAATGGCCAAGGCCATCGATATGGCTGGCCGGAACTTGAATGTATCCACTTGGGCATTTTGAAGGCCATGATAACGAAGAGAGCGTCAAAAGAGCTGTTATCAATATGGTAGCTGCTGCGGAAACGGCAGTAAGTATCTTGATTTGAATTATTCTTAACTGGCGTTTTCGTTCTTTCGGTAGCATCAGCTCCGTTTCTTGACTCCGCAGAGATTTTGAAAAGGCTTCACAGCTGACAAACCTTTCGGCTGGCTCCTTTTCTAGGGCCTTCATAACCGCGATTGATACATACTTCGTAAGCTGACGTTGTAGGGTCGAGGGGGCAATTGGAATTCTACGAACGTGCGCCTCTTTTACAAGAAATTCGGAATCCGATGTTCCCCCATTCTCAATCACAAACGGCGGCCTGCCTGTCAGCATTTCGTAGAGTGTCGCACCGAGGGAATAAATATCGGTTCGGTGATCGATATCCTTCTTTCCAAGAACCTGCTCGGGACTCATGTAATCCGGCGAGCCCATCGAGGTTCCCGTGCGGGTCAGCTTGGTGTCACCAAGCACCTTGGCAATGCCGAAGTCGGTGACCTTAGTGGTACCATCGGCGCAGACCATAATGTTACTTGGCTTCAAATCGCGATGAATGATCCCCTTGGCGTGCGCATAACCAACGGCATCAAGCACCTGCTGGAAAATTTTAATCGATTCATCAACCGAAAGCTTGCCTCTTCGTTTGAGAACCTTGTCGAGCGATTGGCCTTCGATGTACTCCATAATCAGAAACGAAAGTTCTTCAGAGCTTTGTGCGTTCAAGACTCTAACGATGTTTTGATGCTGGAGGGCAACCTGAATTCGAGCTTCTTGAGCAAAGCGTTCACGCAGGTCAGGGTTGCGTGCAAGGACGGGATCGAGAATCTTGATGGCCACTTGCTGACCGACCATTTGATTTTCGGCAAGGTACACCTTCCCCATCCCGCCTTCGCCAATTTCGCGAAGGATGGTGTAGCCGAGAAGCGTTGTGCCGATGGGCTTGTCCATGAATGAATCCTTCAAAAGGGACATGTTCAGTCTTAATTCGAGAGGAAACGTCTCTACGCTCCACAAGAGCCGACTAATCGAAGAACAGCCCCTTCAAAATGCCTGACTGCAAATCTTCAATCAGCCATCCCCAACAAGGAACTGCCGACATCAACGCCATTTATCAAAGCCATACGTCAGATCGCAGTTGTTTGATTCTTCGATACACATGCAACTTGAGCGGTAACCATCGGAACACATTCGCGATAGCTCACGGCGAGATCGATTTTCATCTATCTTCGAATGGAGCGCCCAGAAAAAGGCACAGCCTTTTTTGCTTCCTTGCCGGCACGATTCGAAAGCGAAATAAGCCGCCTTTTTTTCATTGTTAGAGAATCGCCATCTACTAAGAGCTGCCGCCCCAATACATGAGTCGGCATTTTTCAGAGCGCACTCCTTTTCGAATATTGCCAGCTGACGGGACCGAGCTTTTGCCCTGTTCTGATCTGCATCAGCATGAGCAGAAAGCTGCCTTGCCCGACTTCGCACTTTGTAGAACCAGTAGTCGCTCAGTGATGTACAGGCCTCTGAACTTCCCCGGCTGCATAAGTTCGATGAAATTTCGAACCAGTCTTTGCATTCAGTGTAGTTTTTTTCATCGTACAGCAAGCAGGAGTCTGCAAGTCTCTTGATTCCGGACGACTCTAAAGTCGCTCCACCAATCCCGTTGATTTCCATTTTTGCAAGTAACGCACAGCCCCGTTCGCTGCAGCCTCTGCCGAGAAGGTGTCGAACCATTTCATGGTCACTGTAACTTTTCGCACGGTCATATAAAAAAAGAGCAAGACTGTTGCACCCTACATGATTTCCCGAATCACAGGAGTCCAAGAGTAGCTTCTTTCCTCTGTCCTCGTCTTTTGCCACACCCTTTCCAGACAGGAGCATCTCACCGTATTCTTTGCAGCCGATTGGATCCCCGGATTCACAATTTGACTTAAACAATATTGCCTTTTCTGTAATATCCCGAACGGTGAAAGCAAATTGAACGCAAGCACTCAGTGAGCCTTTTTCACACGAGGGTTTCTTTTGTTCAGGCTTCTCAGCAAACCTCACGCAACTGTGTATTTTTCCCGAGTCACACGATTCCTGAAGCTTTGCTCTTAGTTCTCCATTCAGGCGGTCACTTTCGCCTTTAAATTGCACAGGTAGTGCGCCGCAATAGCGATAGCTCATACAATTATCCACAACTAGACGTGCTGATTGGGAACGCAATTGCTCAGCGCGTTCTTTGTTGGGTGCAGCGCCATGAAAGCCCATTTGATAAAGATGCGCCAAATTAAGACAGGAATATACATCTTGCAACTCGCAGCCCTTCTCTACTAACCTGAACCGCTCGCGCACATCAATTTCGAACTGGTCTGTAAACACTCTGCTTTTTAAATACCCATCAGCCAAACTGTTGCAGGCAATCCCAACATTTCCCTCATCACACGCAGTTTTGAACAGAGAGCTCGACGTTGTATCGTCGGTCTTCCCGCCCTCTCCGCGGCGATACATCTCTCCGAGATAAAAACAGGATTTGTATTGTTTATCTTTGCAGGCTTTTTCATAGTAACTGCGCGCTGTGAACCAATTGCTGCGCACGCCTTGTCCTTCGTAGTAGAGATCCCCAAGAGTCTCACAGGAAGATGCGTTCCCCAGTCCGCACTTGAGATGAGAGAGTAGAAAACCAGATCTGGGGATAATGAACAGCAGAGCCGTCGCGAATAGCAATGTGATTGCCGACAGTAAGATTGATTTTCGCTTCGGATAACCCTCCGACGAATGCTTCGATACACGAGGACTGCTTATTTTTTTTCCTGCTGATTTAACTTCGCGATCGAAAAGTAGTTCAGCGAACCGCGTGCAGCTAGGCATTCGCTCGGAAGGCAACTTAGACAGCGCAGATAGGACGATACCACTGAGCCGATCACCGATGTCGGCTTGGTAGTTTCTAGGATCCTCCGGTGTCTGTTGAACATGCGCCTGCTTGACCAAAAAATCTGAGTCCGATGTTCCCCCATTCTCAATCACAAACGGCGGCCTGCCGGTCAGCATTTCGTAGAGCGTTGCACCGAGCGAATAAATATCGGTTCGGTGATCAATATCCTTCTTTCCAAGAACCTGCTCGGGACTCATGTAATCCGGAGAACCCATCGAGGTTCCTGTGCGAGTGAGCTTGGTGTCACCAAGTACTTTGGCAATGCCAAAGTCAGTCACCTTAGCAGTGCCGTCGGCACACACAATGATGTTGCTTGGCTTCAAATCCCGATGGATGACACCCATTTCGTGTGCATGACCAACGGCATCAAGAACTTGTTTGAAAATAGTCAGGGCCTCATCCACGGATAGCTTGCCGCGGCGTTTGAGAACCTTATCGAGAGACTGGCCTTCAACCAGTTCAAGAACGAGAGCGGAATATTCGTCAGTTGAATATGCGTTCAAGACCCGCACAATGTTGGTGTGCTGAAGTGCAATTTGAATGCGAGCCTCTTGGAGAAATCTCTCGCGAATTTCGGGATCCGTGCTCAACACTGGGTTTAGAATCTTGACTGCCGCCAGATTTCCAAGAAGCTTATGCTCTGCGCGGAACACAGAGGCCATGCCGCCATCGGAGATGTGCTCGGTGATTCTGTATTCACCTATTTCCTTGCCGATCCAGCGTTCAGCTGCGCTCATCGCAGAACCTTTCAGGGCAAACAATCCGTCTCTTTTTTGATTTGCTTTGCACTCTTTTTCGCACCCACAACCCCGATTTCGTCTTCAGCAATGGAGCCTGCATTTTCAATCAGTCCACCCAAAAGAGAGCCAACCGTAGAGTCTTTCTGATTGCACTTTTTCTTTTTTCTTGTGGGATTTTTTTTGGCTTGCTTCGGAGGTGCTTGCGGAGTGGGGGAACTGACGGCAACAGGCTCAGGAGTCGCCTCGGGTGTTGGCGTTGGCTCTGCTAAAATTGGAGCTTCTTCGACTGGTGCCACAGGGTCGAGCCGAGTTGTGATTGCCAAGGGCCGGCTGGCGCGAATGTCGACATTGGTAATAAAATCAGAGTAACCGTCGGCACTGATTTTGAGCTTGTAATTGCCGCCTGCAACAGAGAGCCCCCACAACGGCGCATCACCCAGAAACTTGTCTCCCAAAAACACCCTGGCCCCGCGGGTCGGGATCTCGGTAAGAACGCTCAAACGTCCTTCATACATGGTCAACTCGAACATCAAATTGGGTGGTGTAAACCCAACGTCAACGCTCCTCCGCTCCGCGCGAAAGTCATCCATCTCAACAAGAAACTCTGCCTTGTTCCCAACATCTTGAGAAACCTGAGAGGGTGTTTTGAGGCCCGTGGGTTTGTTGTCTACCAAAATGCGCGCGCCGGCCGGTCTTGAATTTACATAAATCAGAGTCTTTGCCCGGTTGAGCGTCACGTTCACCTTGCTGCGCAAACCCGCCTGCACAATCACCGGTTCCCGACGGATTTCATAGCCATCCTTCTGCAAGACCAGTTCATAAGAGCCAGGGACAACCTTTTCAAAGGACGCATTTGAAACGCCCACAGGCCTCGACTGCAGAAGAATGGTTGCACCTGCGGGTAGTGTTACAACCTCCAAGCTTCCGAGCATTCCTGTTGCCTGCATTCCGAGTGGGAGCACCTCTTCGAACTTGCTGGCAGCCGCGGGCACCTTGTTCTTTTCCTCGGCAAGTTGTCGCTGTTTTTCGGCAACAAGATCCGCTTGCGCCCAACACAGGAGCCTTGAAACGGCAAATCCTCCCTTTTGGAGAACCTCTATTGCCGGAGATTCTTTGTCTTCTTCAAGGCCGCGGAACCGTATTGCATCGCCCTGCAAAACAGTGTCGCGAATATATTCATTCTGCCGGAGCGATTCGCGTGATGTTTCATTGATTTTTATGAGATGAGGAAATTCACGGCGGGCAATTTCCACGAGTGCATTTTTCCACGCGGCCTCGAGTCCTACCTCGCGCGAGGGGGCCTGAGACTCTGCGCCAACGTAACAACTCTTTCCGGCCCTTTCAGGTGCCTTGAATGAGCGAGCCCAGTCAGGAATACCCTCTGCTGCTGAGGCATTTGCAGAGAGTGGCAAGAGCGCAACAATTACGGATGTAATGAAAACCCAAAATGCTGGCATAGCACACTTGAACTCATGTTTTGGTTCCAGACCTCGCAGGTTGAGGTCTGGAGGTCATTTTTGTTCGCTACCCATCAACTTTTCCTGTTGCTTTTTCGCGATGTCATCCAAGTTACGCTTCAGTTCGGAGTTACCGTTCAAATTTGCCAACACATCGCGCTTTGCCTTCTCAAACTCAGTCGTGGGAATTTCGGCGAGCGAATAGACGTGCAGTTGCTCGTTGGAACCTTTGTCCGACCTCACTTGAACAACTTCCCAGTAGCGCTTGGAAACACGTAAGCCAGGCATTGCTGGTCTTGAATTGCGGGCGGTCGACATCAAAAGCTCACTAATTGAGGAGTTCTTTCTTAGGTCCTCAGCGACTTTATTTTGTTGGAAATAGGCATCAACCATCGATTCCATGGGCATCGCGTATGCTTTTTGATCAGCCATCGCGAGAGCTGCTGACTTCGAGACCTCTGAGTCCAATTCAACGTATCCTAGAAAAAACGTACTGGCCTTGTCCGCATATACAGCGTTACTCAAGGTCGCCCACTCCGGCTTCGAACTCAGATAATCCGCTCTTTGAACAACAGTCACGGAAGGTGTGGTTGCACAGGACACTGAAACGACGGCTGCCGCGATTGTCATGATAGCCAACTTCAACATAAATACCTCCTCAAAAAAGGACAAAACACGAATATAGCACCCAGATTTTATCACACATAGCTTTTGAATTCGTGTACAAAACTGACGGCTAGGAACTTTGTGTCATCTTAATGTCTGGAAGGCTTAACTCGGGTTCTTCGACCTATAGATGCCCAACGTCGCAGCAAGAATCGCGATGCAAAAGCCCAAGAGAACCGTAATGTTGAATGTGAGCCGACGAGGCAGATACCCTCGGGGACTCTGTGCACGGAATGCACACCAGTCGAATGCGGTTGGAGAATCCGAGATGACGTCACATTTTTGCCCATCCGATGATTGAGTCCTCGGACCATTGAGACCTCGGCGTTCAACTTCCATCAAGGCCTCGGTGCTCCAGCGTGAAACGAACGGAGCCGCGAGGGTCGCTACATGCTCCTGACCTCTGTCGTTCAGTGGCTTCAAGAAGCCCGCCAATACGATCTGCAAGATAACAACAATGGGCACAACCGCCATCGCAGCTTCAACAGACTTCACCAAAGTTGAAATAAGAAGGCCCAAAGCAATTGAACACAGGGACGTCAGCAAAAGCAAAAAGAAGTACTCAAGAAATGAACCATCGATACCAACAAAGAGCTTCACTGCGAGCAAAAGAACAAAGATCTGCGGAACGGAAACAGAGCTCAAAAACAGAAACTTCGAAAAAATGTACGGACCCGTTTGAAGAAAAACTAATCTTTCACGCCTAGCGATGCCTCTTTCTCGCACAATCTCACGACTCGCATTGAAAGTTCCAAAGAACAAAACGGCAATACCCATGATAAAAATGGGTATATCCCTCACTCCATAGTCCGATCGACCTTCGCCAAAAAGAACTGCGAGCATCAGGCCGACAAGAGGGGCCTGCAATGCCAAAAACCAGAGATTCGATTGATCGCGCAATTTGCAAAGTGCATACCGCCTGACGAGAACGAAACACTGGCGCAGCGGCTCTCCTCTGTTTTTCATCCGCAAGAGTCGGTCTTGAGATTTTGAGACTGCGATGGATGGCTCCGGTGAATCTGTAGAGTGAATTAAATTGGAACTGAACTTGCGAAATTTCTCCTGCCACTCCTCTGGCGGTAGCCCATCGAGAGCTTTCATAACAGAATCAGGGTTGCCATCACCGACGTTAAAGTAGCGAAAGACCTCATCTTGAGTGTCTCCAATAAAAGCAAGCCTTCCGCCTTTGACCAAATAAATAACCTTTGTCAGACAATTATAAATATCTTTAGATGGCTGGTGGATCGTCATAACAATCGTCCGGCCAGCAGCAGCCAGGGTTCTCAGACAATTTACAACGTCCAGTGCATCTTGAGATGAAAGTCCGGATGTAGGTTCATCAAGGAATACAATCTCAGGTTCTCCGACAAGCTCTACAGCGAGGTTCACCCTCTTCCTCTGACCGCCTGAAATAACCTTTTCGGCAGGAGTGCCTATTCTGAGATGTGCAATTTCACTCAGACCGAGTTCTACGAGCAAAGCTGAAACACGATTCGAAATTTCAGCGTCAGTTGTATCATCGGGGAGTCGCAGCCGTGCAGAAAATTCAATTTCCTCCTGCACCGTAAGGTCGCCATGTAAGAGATCGTCTTGAGGAACAAAACCAATGAGACTCTTGAACAGCGTGGGGTTCGCATAGAGGCTTTCACCGTTAATCTCAATTCTTCCCGACGTTGGCTGTTCAAATCCGCTGAGTGCCATCAACAGTGTCGACTTCCCCGCCCCCGATTGTCCCATAACGCCAATCAGTTCCCCCGACCGCAGACTGAAAGACATCTCAGCAAGAATTTCTTTTCTGCGCCCATCTTCGGTTGTCACGTATCGCTGCAACCGAGAAACGCTGACTTCAAGATTGCCCCTCGGATTTACTGGAGTGAGGCTCAAGGTTTCAAAGTTCAAAACGACCTGCACCGAACCGAGCGAGAGCCGATCGGATGGGGTCATTTTTGTGAGCCCCTTGATGCGGCGACCGTTGATAAACGTGCCGTTCCGGCTCGACAGATCTTCAAGTAGAAACCCGTCTTCGTGGCGAATTGCGAGCACATGCCGTGCACTGACTTGCGGATGATTGACAACAACGTCGCAATCGGGTGAGCGGCCCAAAACAATTTTCTTTCGCGGATCTTTGCTACCCACTGAGGGATGATGCTCAATATGAGCATCGCTGATTCTCTTGTGCATTGATCCGAGTTCAAGCACAAAGAACCCAAGCCGGACACTGTCTAATATCTGCAAACGGACCGACTCATTGCTTGCTAGTCTTCGGCCGTTCACAAAAGTGCCGTTCGAGCTTCCCAAATCTTTGATTCGGATTGAATCTCCGTCTACTTCAATTTCGGCATGCCTTTTCGAGACGGTTTCATCGTTGATAACAATGTCGCAGGATGAATCCCTGCCTGCGATTTTTTTTCCGGCAGATCCAGATTGCTTTTTTGGAGAGACTAATGGAGCCCCGCAAATGTCGCAGAATCGTGCGTCATCATCGACTTTTGAATTGCAGCGAGTGCACCTCAGCACGGAGACCTCAATTCTTCCTGAGCTTGTTTGAAAGATCTTGCGCGTACTTCTGCCTGATCGTCATATTGGGATGTGTATTGACAATGTCATAGAGAACCCGAAACGCACCACCTTGAGGTGTCTTCTGAACTTGAGAATCAGGCGCCTGACTTGCAGACGCTGCCTCAACAGCTGCCAGCGCGCGCGCAGCACTGCCATTTTGCTGGTTGAAGTCTGCCAAGTGTGCCAAACAAATTCCGAGCCGATCTGCTTCGAATTCCTGATCCTGATCGTATACAGAGGCTAAAATATTGCCGCCCATGACACCCAGCTTTGCACCGATATCGGCGCCTAGGCCTCCAAGAATGGACGCACTCAATTGGCCACCCGCCTTTGAAAAACGCAAGACATTGTCGTGATGGCGAAGTTCCGCATGGGCAATTTCATGACCAATGACTGCCGCGAGCTCGTCATCACTCGGAAGCTTGGTCAGCAGCCCTTCCCAAACCAGCAGTCGTCCGCCCGGAAGCATCGCAGCATTGACTTTATCCCCTGCAAGGACAGTCCCCTGATAGTCCAGCTCCTCACCACGCGGCGCAAACTCCGACAAACGGTGGATGAAATAGGGAACCCTTCGCGCCTGCCGCACATTGTCGCTGATGGTTTCTTGCCCAATAATTGCCTCCAACACGGCGTCACCTATCTTAGATTCCTCTTTTGCGGAAATCTTCACGTCCGATGTCGCAGCTGCCGAAACAGACTTTGTAACCGCTTTCAGCTGTTGAAAGGCTGCTTCTGATTTTGTGTCCGTCGGCTTGGGAATGGGGGGAATGTCTGCTCCGAAGCATGCCTCAAGAGTCGCATTCACGGATTTGAATCTTTTCGCACTGTGTCTACTCGGAGGTTTTTGGGGCAAGGAAAAATCAAATGGTGGCAACACGAGACCTATTGCGAAAATGATGAGGCCAAGTGCAATTAATGTGCTCGAACTCGCTTGAGAACTGTTTCTGCTTTTTTCTCTAGGGATGGCTGAAGACCGAGATGCCTCACTGTCGGCAACAGCTGAAGAAGCACCTTCCTCGACAAGTGGTGTTCCGTCGTCCTCACAAAAGCGAACATCTTTTCCAGCCTGATAAGTTTTCTTACAGTGCGGGCATTTCAAAATTTTATTTGCCATTCTGAGGCTCCCTTCTTTCATCGGAAAGAGGTGGGTTCTTCAGTTGCTTCGCTCCGGAAGTTGGGGTCAACTCGGGTTTCTTTTCTGTTTTGGATACCGAAGAATCCGGCGCCCGCATTTCCAAATCTGTATCGTCTTCCTCTCGCTGATTCACACTGTCTTGAGACGGTTCTTTGCTCTCAGAAGATTTGTCGTCGACAGGCGAGATGGGTGGCTCAATCATCTCGATCTGGCGGATGCTCGGATTATAAATTTTATAAGCCATCCACGAACCACCAACAGCCAAAGTCACCAAGAAAGCAGCGAGATTCAAAATAATTTTGTTCGGGTTAGCTCTTTTTTCCTGAGGTTTATTCTGTTCTAACCAATCGAACGCAATGCCAAATTTCTCCGGCTTGAAGATGCCCGTTGGCTTGTTGCCATCCGTCCGATGATACACAATGACACTCACATTGTCGGTTCCGCCTCGACTTTTCGCCAGTTCAACGAGCTTGGCAGCCCCCTCGTTGGCGGAGTACATGCTCGTCATGGCAGCGATGATTTTTTCCTCGACAAGCCCATGAAGGCCATCGGTGCAAAGCAGAAATCGGTCGCCCTTTTCAACTGGGCAGGTTTTCAATTCAACTTCCACCGTTGGATTTTGCCCCAAACATCGATAGAGAACATTGCTGTCAGGATGAGCTGCTGCTTCTTGTGGAGCTAGCATGCCTGCATCGACCATCCGTTGCACATTCGAGTGGTCTTTGGTCATTCGCCGAATTTCGGACACTCGAATTCGATATGCGCGGCTATCCCCAACATGCACAAGGTGGGCAGTTGTGGAATCTGTCGCAAGCGCAACCACAGTCGTTCCCATACCAGCAAGCTCCTGTTGCTGTTGGGCCGCTTCCCAGATGCATCGGTTCGCTTCTTCAACTGCAACACGCAGCGCATCTGCAGGTGGAGTGCTTCCAAGCTGACCAAAGAAAACTCTTTCAATAGTTGCTGCGGCCAAAGAACTTGCGGTTTTTCCCCCTTGATGGCCACCCATGCCATCGCAAACAACGAGCAACCGCCAGCGGCCGTCGCCGCTCAACTTCTCTAAAACGGAATCTTCATTTTGCTCTCGGACGAGTCCTCTGTCGGTGATGCAACCCACGGACGACGGAGGGAGCGAAAAACGCGTTTTGGATCCAGAGAACATGCACAAATTCCCTTCTTATGCTTTCTCAACTGTGATGGAGACCATCCCAAACCGAATGCGGTCTCCAATCTGCAGGGGTTGCGACCAACCCGAAACACGCTGCCCGTTTAAAAATGTGCCATTGGTTGAATTATGGTCTTTGATGATAATTTGACCGCTTGCATTTGCATTAAAATCCGCATGATGACCGGACACCGAATCGGATGAAATCGCAATGTCGTTTTCAGAGTTTCTCCCAATGCATCCGCTTTTGACTGGAATGATTGCATAGAAGCCCTGACATTCACCCTCAATCACTCGCAAGGCCAACTGTTCCGCATGCGTTTCAACAGGGGCACGGTATTCGGTTTTTCGAGACCGCGCCGCTGCAGACTCATTTTCCTTCGCAGCAAGAATCGGAGAACTTACCGTGTCCTTTGCATCAATGTACGCCGGATGTTCTTGACCAAGACTTTCTGTATTTCGTTGAATATTGGCATCTGGTTGATCTGACTGTGCTTGCAGATTCACGGAGCGAATTTGCTGTCGTTTCTTGATAACCAACCCCAAGCCAGCCAGAAAAAGAAGTCCACCCACAGCAACAAGTAGATAGTTTCCCGAACGTAATTTATTCCTGTCTTTATTCGCTTTTTCTTCCAACCGGGCTTTTTCATCCAGTTCTCTTTCAGACTGCCCAGTGTCATTACAATCTCCCGTCGAGGGTATTCTATCGCATATTAAATTATTCTTGCCTCTTGTGAGCGTCGAGAACTTTGTTGAGTCGGAGGCCTGCTGATATCGAAAGACCAACGAGTGTTCAGATTGCGTTTCCTTCGGGATTGCATTCGCCTTGAGTGAGACAACCAATTCTGAGTCAAGATCACTATTCAGCTGAAAGAAATACTTCGAAAAGTCTGTTGAACTCGAGTACGAAGATGTAAAACCATCGGAGTCGCGCGAAATTTTTTCGACTTCTCCTTTTGCAGCGAGCAATTTCGCAGTGGGTTTTGCCTGGAATATGAGAGAGTGGACTTGTACAAGTGCACTTCGAGCCTTGGCTATGCACTCATTCGCAGTCCGGCCCGACTTTTCGTTCAAACCATCCGTGACAACAACCAAACTCCGTCGACTTGGCAAGTCGCTGTGTGATGGTAATCTTAAATGCTCAATTCCGAGATCCAATGACTCAAAGAGTGCAGTCGTTCCGAAGTCGTTGGCTTTGAGAGATTTAATCTTGTCGCGAAGCAGATTCTGATCCGCTGAAAAATCCTGAACCAAAGACCATTCGCTTCCAATTTTACCGATAGCAACCTTGTCGATAGAGGGACGAATCGACTGCAGGTATTGCGTTGAACTCTCCAACACCTGCGTCATGGCCGACGCCATTGATCCAGATACGTCAAAAGCCAACAGAACGGCTCGACCTTCACCACTCTTTGCAAATGGCTGCGCAGTTGCAGTTAGGTCCGTGAGGGGTTTTCCATCGATCTCGATAGACAACAGACTTGAATCCCACTGGGTCACAGGATTGTTTTGACTGTCTCTCATCGAGATAAAGAGAGTCAAATCGCCCGTTTTTTCGACCCGCAGCCCCCTGATAGATAACCTTCGAACCTCGCTTGCGAACACGCTCACTGGGAAAGAGAGCGCGAGCAATACAAGCGCAGTTTGGGTGACTCTCTTATTCCACATCTTCATCTTCACTTTCCGACTCTCCATGAGAAGAAGATCGACCCGTTGGGATCATAACCAAAGTGAATTCAGTATCGCCGGCCTTGATTTTCGTGCCGTGAAACCCAGCAAGGGAATCGCTCCAAACTTCCTTGCCATCTACGCTCGTAGCATTGGTTGTTTCCAAATCGCGGATGCGAATTGCGCCTTTTCTAACCATGATTGCAAAGTGCTTTCCGGACATGGCGCGGTCTTGCTTAATCACTGCATCGCACGCGGAATCTGTGCCAACGACTGTTCTCCCCTCTCTCACGGGAAACCAAAGCCCCGTGGTGTCCCAAGAAAAGGAAACAAGGAAGCCCGCAAGCGGAGCAACAGCCGAACTCCCGTGCACGGGTGCAATCGGTGAATTGCCCGGCGCTACATAACGGGTCTTTTTGGAATCTGCAGTGGTCTGCTGATTCGAATTTTGGATTTGGTCAAACTCATCGGGGCTGACGACTCGAGTTTTGCTTCCGCTTCCACCTGCGGAGGGTATGGGGTCAACGATCGTGGGTGCAACTTTGCGACCGGAGATTGAAGTCTCGCGTGGAGCCAAAAGAGCTCCACAACCCTTGCAATTGCGGGCTTCTGCCTTGTTTTCGGTACCGCACAACATGCACTTCATAGCCATTTCCTCACAATTGTCGAGTCTTCAAGGGGCAAACGGGCGCAGCTCCCTAAATCCGAAACAAACATCAGGATAACTCGGCTATGATTGGTTCGAAGATCGAAACAAAAGCGTCTGTCATAATTTTGGCAATTTAGGGAATCCTGAAGTTACTTAGGAAGGCTCAGTACAACGTAAATGACCGCGCCAAATTCAATAGATGCAATGACCAAAGTGCTGATGAAGTATTTCCACACAAGACTCAATTCATTGATTCTTTCATCATGAATCGAATTTCTGCCATTTTTCGCCGAATGGTATTTGAAAAAGTACAACGCAGACAAAGTGAAAATGACTGCAAGGGATCCAATGCTTAACGCTGAATAGACCTTTTCTTTCTGTGACAAATTCGCGAGTGCATGCATCAACCCAACGATAAACATCAGAAGACCACCAGTAATTACTCCCTGCTGAAATCTATCTGTCTGATCATTTATCTTATGTCTGCATGCAATTTTCAGCGCCACTGGAGAAGCGACAAAAACGAGAGCGGCTGAATAAGCAAATGGTTCGAGTGGTTTAAAGTCGGATAGATATGCTGAAGCAATAAGAACGACTGCGAATGCTGCAATCTTGAAAAACCTGTTTTTCAAATCAATATGAGTGTCCCGTTCATCTGTCCGTTCCAAGGCTCTTTCATTTGCAACAAGAAAACAAAGACAAAAGAATAAATATCCCACGGCTCCATAAGTCAGGGATGTGTATGAAAATGCAACCGCTGGGCCAATGAGATCTGGATTTGGAGCTACACTGGCAAACCTAAGAAAGCCAAGAAGTGAACCGAAAAGGCCTGCGAAAAGAAAATTTCGTCCCACAAGTTGATAGACCCACTCTGATTGCTCCTCGTTTTTCGAGCGAGCGAAGTAAGACTGCACGAGCTGCGAGAAATTCACCTGAATCAGCGTTGTGACAGTGGCAAAAAAGAGCACCATTGCTGCTGCCGGACTATTCAATATGCCTCTGAGGCTTCCAATGGTTTCACGACCTCCGATGAAAATGAAAAGAAGGCCGACGGCAATTGCAAGTACGATTCTCATCATTTACCCCGCGATGGTTTGTTTACTAAAGGATAGTCGGATTTACGTGAAAGATTGCTTTGGACAATTGCAAATTTGACTGTCGACTGGCGCATTCGAGTTTTGCCTTTTAGAAATTCAGTCGCATCTATATTTTGTCAATGGCACATGCGATGCATAATGCCCATTTTCTTTCCAAAGGGACGCGGGTTCATGTGCCAGAGAGATTACGAATCATTTCGACGAGCGATCGGATGTTAGAGAGTTTCGCATAATCGTTAGCAACCGCCGGTTATGCCGATCGAAATAAATCATATTCCCGCTCGCATCGCCCAATTTACCAGGTTTTAGGAAACTAATTTTGTTTGACCAGTCGAATTCGTTTGGGATTGCAGTTTATAATTTTTGCACAACGAACCTTCATTGAGTTGTGCTAATGATCATTTTTTCTGTGGTCGCCCTTTTGCTTCCCAACCAATGAAAACGCCCCAACGACTATATGTGCGAATTTTGTGCCACTTGGATTGCTACAAAGAATGTCAGTATTGGGTGTGTTCCCCAACGTCACAACTGCGACGATCCCACGGCGATTTAATTCCCCTGCAACGAAGAACTGTGCTGCAGCTCCGCGATTGCCTTTACTCGCAGTATCTCCCATCAAAGTTGATACAACTCTTCTCACTCAAAATAATCCCTATCAATACTTGGAATGGAAATTTTCTTTTTGTTCGCCACACCAACTTCAAAGTCAATCATCAATTCTGCCAACTCAGTTCCGTCAACAAGTCGGAGTGAATCAGATACGTCCTTCGCAAATTGCAATGCTTGAGGTGTAAATTTAGAAGTCGTGATAAGGATGCCTTTGCGAGCTCGGCGACCTGCAATCGCTCCAAAGAAAGACTGAACTACCTCGCTTCCCACATTGCTTTTCCAACGTTTCGCTTGCACGTATATTTTCTCGAGACCAAGTCTATCCATGGAAACGATACCATCAATTCCAAAATCACCGGTTCCACCGGTGTGTTCGATTCCACCCAGTTTCCCGCCGTACCCCATCGCAATAAGCAGGTCGAGTACGATCTGTTCAAATGAAGTCGGATGCACCTTGCCAAGAGATTCAAGAAGTTCATCCGCGACAGAACGCCGAATTTCCTTAATGGCAACGTCAATTCTCGAATCGGGATCAACAACCTCTAAATCGATAAACTCAGCTGTATCACTTCCCCGCGAAGATGGGTTCACAGTATGGAAGTCAACAAACTCAGGAAATTCAGAGAGCGCCTTAACCCCAAAACCTTTGGAATTCCTCTTCAGAAAATCACGACCTCTCTGCGAAATTGCAAATTGGCCCCTTCGTTCGGAAGTCAAAAGGCCTGCCTTTTTTAAATAGGTCAGTGCCCACCCAACTCGAGATCTGAGCGTTGTAGTAACACCACTGGGCAAGCGTAAATGCCGATCTTCTTCCGAGATATTCATCCTGTCAGCTATGGGGTCAGGGAGTGCCTGCCGCGCAGAATCAACGCTGCCTTGCTGTGCAAGAAATTCAAGAACTGGTAAAAGAAAATCCTCAAACTTCGGAATTGCCATTCTTCTCAGCTCCAACATAAAAACGCATTAAAATACACCAAAAACTGCGCCTCATGGATTTTCCATCTTCCAACGCGAGCGATTCCGGAGAAGTTAAACCACAGTTTCAGTGTTGTATTTATGTAATTGTCGCACTCTTGACATCATCATACCGCATAGAACGAAACTGCATACAATAGAGCGGCCGTTTTGAAAGGAGTGAATATGGCCGCTGTCCTTGGACTAGACCTTGGTAGTGATTCGATTGGTTGGGCCCTCGTTGATCGCGAGTCCGAAAAGATAATTGCATCGGGTGTTCGGCTCTTTAGAACTGGTGAGGGCGGAGATGAAACTCCGAACCAGACGCGCCGCGCAAAGAGGCTCGCACGAAGACAGCGTAGATACAGACTCTCCCGCTACCGCATTCTCACGGACTTCCTCATTGCAGCTGGACTGCTACCGGAGTTCTTGCCGGGAGAAACGAGGCATGAATATCTCAACCGTTTGGACAAACGAATTCAAAGCGAGATGCGAACCGCTCTTTCTCAAGGGGAGATTACACTGCCGGCAGCAGACGCGCTCATTGCTGCTCAAAGAATGCCATATGCAGCATGCTACTTTCTGCGCTACTTCTGCTGTAAATTTAGTTGCAATGCGCACTGGTATGGCAGAGCACTGCTTCACATGGCTCGCTTTCGTGGATTTTCTTATCAAGTGAAGACAAGGGATCAAGTTGAAGCAGAATCGAAAAAGAGCGATTCGGACATCAAGGGAGAGGCGCTCAAGGCCAGATTAGAACAGGAGGGCAAAATCCTTGCCCAAGAATTCGTTGAACGATGTTTAGAGAAAAAAGGCATAAGGAAAAGTCGTTATACAAGTCGATTTTCACTAAAAGACGAGTTCAGTTGCCTCAAGCAGAATCTACTTGCGCACAATCCAACTCTGTCAACATTTTTTTCCAACGACGAAAGCGTGAATATTGAAGACCTTCTTTTTAAACAAAGAGGAATAACAGTTAAACGAAGCACAATTGGCCGATGCTCAATATTCCCGAATTCAGAACGTGCAAGCAAACTTCTTCCGGAGGCTCAGGAATTCAAAATCAGACAGGCTCTCGCTAACATCAGACTCTTCGGAGCTGTTGACGGCGGAAAAAGACCTCTAACGTCTGCTGAGGCGTCGAGCGTCTACGAGTTCATTCAATCAAATGGGAAAATATTCAAAACCGATTTTTTCAAAATCATCGGCCTAAAGACAAAAACAAAGGACTCGATTATTTCCTCCAACTTTGAAGAACTGAAGGATCAGCTCACCGATTCTTTGGCAATTATTCTCAAAGGAATGGACCAGCTTTCCTCGGGTGACAATCCTTGCTCCAAGTGGAATGCAGATCTCCGAAAAGAATTTGCATGTGTTTTGCTGCGCTTCAACAACCAGGAAGCAGCAGAACGGCATCTTGTCAAAAAGTTTGATCTCAACGACGAGCAGGCAAGATTCGCAATGAACCATAGAATTCCAACAGGACGAGCTGCTCATTCGACAAAGGCACTTCGTCACATGATTTCTGAGCTACTGAGTGGTCGGCCCCCGCATCTGATCCGTGAGTCGCTTGGAACACCTGTTTCCAATCAGCAGTTGAATAACTTGATTCCAGTCGTCAAAGCCTTTCCAACACTGCGAGATCCCGCAGTGATAAGAACGCTTTCGCAGCTCAGAAAAATAGTCAACGCAGTGGTTGAAAGATACGGCAAGCCCGAGAGCGTGAGGATCGAGTTGGCACGATCCAGAAAATTATCGAAGAGAGAGCAGGATGCTATCACGCGCCTTAATAAAAATCTTAGGGAAGAGAGACAAGATATTGCTCAATGGTTGTCTAGTCATCAGATTGAGGCAAGCGATACAAACGTTTTAAAATTCAGACTCTGGCGCGAATCAGCTCACCAGTGTCTCTACTGTGGATCGATGCTCTCTTTCCGGCAGGTGTTTTCATCAAACAGCTGCCAAATTGACCATATTTGGCCTTACTCTCGTACACTCGATGATCGCTATATCAACAAGCTGCTTGTGTGTTCAGGGTGTAATCAAGAAAAGGGAAATGCAACACCCTTTGAAAAGTGGGGAGCCAATTCCGAACGCTGGAAGGCCATTGCCTCGAGATTCGATTCGTGGGCCGATAAGAAGGTAGGTAGCGACGAGGTCTTCAGAGATTTATCTGAATCGCTCAGAAATCTTGCCGGCGGGAATAGAATCTCTTCAAAACGTAAGAGGGTCTTGGAACAGAGTTCAGACCTGATCGAGGGATTTCTGGCTCGCCAACTCCACACGACAGGATACGCATCTCGCTTGGCTCGCGAGTACTTGAATTTGCTCTATTCGGACCCAAATAAAGTGAATGTCTCAAGCGGCTTCATTACAGGTCGCTACAGATTTGCGTTGAGGCAGACATACGCTGCGCAGGTTCGAACTTCTCTTCCGTTACTCCTCGATGAGGATGCACAGAAATCAAGAAACGATCATCGACATCACGCCTTCGACGCCGTTTTCATAGCCCTTTCCGATGACCGTGCAAGACTCGCTCTCCAACGAGAGTGGTCTGACGGTCTCAAGGCAGCACTGAACGCACCTTGGCAGACATTTGGTCATGACCTTGCAGCAGTGCTTCAGAAGATCAATCCTGTTCCTTATTTCCCCCAAAAAGATGCAGATAGGATATCTGGCAAAATTGATAAATCGGGGTTCAGACACCGAGGTCAATTGGTGCCACGCGGCGCGCTGCACGACGAGATGGCAAAAACTGAAGACGAACGGGGTTCTCGTTCCCGCTCACATCCATCCCAGACATCCGCTTATTTCAACGTAAAAGAAAACGCATTTGTGATGATTGGACAGGCATCTGACGGATCGTGGGGTTGGAAGGCGATGTCACTTTGGGAATGGTGCGACAGAGTTCGCACTCATGGATACACTTACCCAACGGAGTTTTCGCTAAGCATCAGGAACAAGCCCGTCACTTATTCAACAAAGAGCATCTTTAGGCTTCATGAGGTCTTTACCCTGAATGAAGCGCCCGGTTTATGGAGACTGGTTAACGCGAGTGACTCTGAGTTTTTATTTATCCCGTTGCACGACGCAAGGCTTCCGGTTTTTCTTCGCGACAACCGAATCGCTGTTCGAATGCAAGGCAAGGATGCGTTTCGCATTCATTTGCCAAAGAAAGTGATTCTCTCACCTCTTGGCGAACTGCTGCCTGTTAGTTGATTGGAGCCAATTCATTGCCTTCGAGAGTCATCGACATTTCAAACGGCCCTGCTCGCCTGCGGATTGATAACGGGCTACTGGTGATCGACAACGGCCAGTTGACGAAAGTACCAGTCAGTCAGATTCAGGCCCTCGTACTTGGCCATCCGGCAATTACCTTGACAGCCTCCGTGCTATCAACACTCAGTGCTCAAAATGTCCCGATTATTTCCTGCGATGCAAACTTTTACCCCGTTGGTCAAACGGTGCCATATGCTGCCGCTTCCCTGAGCGCGGAACGAGCCAGGCAACAAATAGCCGCCAGCAGAATTTCGATGGATGAAATCTGGAAGCAAATAATATTAACAAAGCTCCATAATCAAGCATCCGTTCTGCAACAATACGGGCATCATGACCGTTCTGAATTTATCATTAAGATTGCAAAATCAATGATTGATGTTCAATCTGCAGAAGCCACTGCTGCAAAGATTTATTTCGAAGCACTCTTTGAGTCGGGGTTTAATAGACGCGATGACGGCTTTTTTGAAAATCGGATCTTGAACTACTCGTATGCACTTCTACGGTCTCGCGTCACAAGAGGAATCTGTGCGACAGGTCTCAACCCGACATTCGGAATAAACCATCATAATCGATATAATTCGTTCGCTCTTTCAGATGACCTTATGGAACCATGGCGGCCTCTTTACGATTTAAAAGCTCTTGAGGTCATAGCTCAAGGTGCCGCTGAACTGACGCCCACCATAAAGCGGGAACTCATCGAATTCGCTGAGCAGAGGGTAAAAATTGGAAGAGCAGAGAGAACCGTGGGCGACTGGGTTTTTCGTTCTGTTCGTAAATGCTGCCTTGCGATCCTTGAAGGAAACGAAAGAGTCCGGTTGGATATTCCGATAATCTAAACATGAGAAAGCGGAACGAGCCAAACGGATATCGAACAATGTGGCTATTTGTATTTTTCGACTTGCCAACTCTGACGCCGGAGCAGCGCAAAGAGCACAGCCGGTTTAGAAAAAATTTAGAACGATTAGGATTTATCCGAGCGCAGCTTTCCGTTTATATTCAGTGTTTTGCAAATATCGATACTTGTGACGCGATGAAGAGACAAATCATCGGGGTTCTGCCTCCTGGCGGTGAGGTGCGGCTGTTGTCTGTGACAGACCGACAGTTTGAAAGAATGCAGATCGTTCAGTCTAGGAAGCGAATTGCAAACGAGTCAGAACCTGAAGTCGCTCTCCTTTTTTGAGGGTCCCTCTGATTTGCCTGCTAATTCGAGGTGGTTTACACTCGATATTGTCAGCAAAGGCTGGTGCTACAGGTTGGAAACCTCCGCTAAAAACGGGTGGTGCTTCAACAAGGGTCGAAAGACCCGTAGGAAGTTTTCCTCAGGAGGTCCCAGTGCCCTCCTTT
>Ga0194123_10002491_pt1 | contig 23942 bp, 30 predicted proteins | sample TA2MahsurfametaG_5_FD_155479 | JGI IMG/M metagenome (GOLD analysis project Ga0194123, IMG submission 155479) | Freshwater microbial communities from Lake Tanganyika, Tanzania - TA2015023 Mahale A surface | ecosystem: Environmental > Aquatic > Freshwater > Lake | place: Tanzania: Lake Tanganyika... | reverse complement strand
ACTGCTGCCCGAAGCGATTCAGCACGGTCAGGCGATCCTTGAAAAGCCATGGCGGCAAAGCGCATGGCTTTGACTAAAATGGAGAAAAGTTGCGTAGCGCAGCCTGATAACTCGGCTTGTAGCGCATCCGCTGGTGGGGTGCGCTATGAGACGCGCTATCGCGTCAACTCAATTTGGAGATAACATGACTACAGTTGTCGCTTACGGCATGGGAGTCGATTCGACTGCCATGCTTGTCGGAATGCAGCAGCGTGGCGAACGTCCCGATCTGATCTTATTCGCAGACACGGGCGACGAGAAGCCAGAGACGTATGCGTACCTTCCGATCATTAACGCATGGCTCGACAAAGTTGGATTCCCTTGCGTCACGGTCGTAAAGAATCCGCGACCCAAGAGCAACGACAAGAGCCTGTCGGAATCGTGCATGAGAAATCGTGTTCTCCCTGCGCTTGCGTATGGTCAGCACCAATGCAGCATCGTCTGGAAGATCGATCCGCAACGCAAGTTCATTAAGAACTGGGTTCCCGCGCAGATTGCATGGTCGCGTGGTCAGGATGTTGTGCAATGCGTGGGCTATGACGCAGGGCCGCGAGATTCTGTTCGACGGTTCAAGGCTGAAGGCAAGGCTGCTGATGGCTATCGCAATCGGTTTCCACTCATTGAGTGGGGCTGGGATCGTGACCGCTGCAAGACTGAGATCGCTGCGGCAGGGTTGCCCATCCCGGCGAAATCGTCTTGCTTCCATTGCCCAGCGTCAAAGCGCGAAGAGATTGCCGATCTGCGTGAGCGGCATCCCGATCTCTACGCCCGTGCCTTGCAGATGGAAGAACTGGCGCGTGAGCGTGGATTGAAAACGATCAAAGGTTTAGGTCGCAATTTTAGTTGGGCTGAAGTAGCCCAAGGAGTGCAATCATGAGATCTATGAATAACGACCTAACCAGAAAAGAAGCGTATTGGTTCGCTCGCGGATACTACGATGGACGGACATTCGGCAACGAGGAGAGCCAAGACGCCGTAGATGCATGGAGCGAAGAGATTCGTCTTGCTTACAAACAGGGCTACGACATCGGCGTAGCAGACTATAGCGAGATGGACATCGAGGAGGCGTGAGATGAATACAAAAAAAATAAAAACCAAAGCGGTTGTCTGCAACGCTGGTGACCGCAAAATTGGAGTGCTGGTCGGGATCGTGGGCGATGTGCCGACGCTGATCAGACTCTCACCAGCAAACGCTACGTCTGGTGAATTGCTTTTCCCGGTACTTATGGCTGCGAGACTTTTGGGTTATTCGCGGGATCGCAGGTTTAAGAAAGGTTGGAGAAAGAACGCCGCATGAAAAACGAATACAGGTGCAGCAACTGCGAGTGCGAGTTTGATGAACCAGAGTTCATCTGCGAACGCGAAGTTATTGACTACGGGATCGGGCGGGAATGGATCACCCTCTTTGAGGGCGAGGTCTGTCCCTACTGCGAAAGCATGGAGTTTGAACCCGTATGCGAAGAGGAGAGCGAAAGTTTGGAACGTGAAGAGTTGACAACTTCACAACTGCAAGACTATACTTCGCAACATTGACACAGTAGACGCGAGAGAGGCTTGGACATTCTGGGTATCGCGTCTAACTAGGAGGTTGAATGTCCTGCATCACTAGTTTGCGTGGGGACTAGTGTAAGAACCAAGGTTAAAAGCCACCCACGCATTTTTTAAAACACAGGAGAACGACATGAACGTCATCGTGGAACAGCGTAGTGTCTACGGCAGCATCAAGTTCTATCCGGTCAACGACCTTGCTCAGAAGTTCGCTGCGCTCATGCGTCAGAAGACCTTTGATGCCCGTAACCTTTTCGACATTAAGGATATGGGCGTGACCGTGATCATCGATCAGAAAACAATCAGCATTTAAACAGGAGAGTGACTATGAGAAAAATAGATTTCACCAAACTCAAATTGCCAGAACTCAACACCACCGAAGATGCGCTGACCCTCGCCCTTGTGCTTGCAGTCACGGCATCCGACGAGCGTGGTTTTAGTGAGGCAACCGCCGTTGCAGAAGACCTGTCGAAGGCGTTGTCTGAAATTGAAGTTGCCCGGTGCAAGAACAGGGTCATTCAGATTTTGGAGGCAGCATGAACACCATCAACAACCCACAGGAACATTGGTCAAGAGTCGCGGCATCAGTACTGCTTGGTCGAAGGATCGTTGCGGTGCGTTACCTCGACAAAGAGGAAGCCGACAAACTTGGATGGTACGGGCGCAGCGTTGTGATCCATTTAGACAACGGGCATCTGGTATGGGCGAGTCGCGACGACGAGGGCAACGATGCCGGAGCGTTGTTCACGACCGATCCCAAGGCAGACACCTTACCTGTGATATCGGAGGCAGCATGACCACTCAACACACCCCCGCGCCTTGGTACTGGTCGGACAATGTACCGGACGCCCCAGAAAACTATTGCACTATCGTAGACGCAGATGGGTTCACTATCGCTGACCCGTCGCCCATGAGCGAGGCAGACGCTCGACTGATCGCCGCCGCCCCCGAGTTGCTGACCGCACTACAAAACTGCGTCAACGTGTTGTCGATGGCGTTGCCGTTGTTCGGTGACGAATCAAGCGACGATCAAGACTCACGCGATGAGGTGGAAAGCGTATTAGACACCGCCCGAGCCGCCCTCGCCAAAGCCACAGGGGACGCAGCATGAACAGCCAACACTTCAAAACTTATCTGGTCACTTTCGCAATTGCTCCGCACGAGCATGACCCTGTGGCAAATTTTGGCAAGCCCGACCATATTGGGTTTGTGACCAAGGGCATCAACGAGGCAGGTGCGGAGAGAATTGCGAATGCAAGATTTGAACGCGCCTTCGGTCGCGATTTCATTGAGTGCTATCAGGTAAAAGATGTCGAGGTGCAGTCATGACTTGGGAATTCTTTTGGTTCATGCTCCCACGCATGATGGTGTTCTCGGTGTTCATGTTCGTCGCATGGAGGATTGCAACGTGGAAGATCAAGTGAGTGACCCGATTGTTTTACAGTTGGAGTTGGAGTACAAGTTCCTCAAGGTTGCGTTGGAAAAAGAGAACAACAAGTTTGAATTGATTCGCAAGCAACATGCGAAGACCGTCAGTCAATTGGCTGACGATCTCACTCGCAAATTCTTTGCGTATCAGAACGCAAAGATCGAAGCAAAAAGACATTTGGAAAAGCAATACAAAAATCATCAGGAGAACATCAATGAATGAAGCAGACTTTGAACTTCTGAAGGCTGAAGCCTTCGCTGCAACGGCTCGACATGACGTAGCACTGGCACAAGCAGTGTCTCGCATCGAACGTGACCTCGCGCTCATGCTCGACAAGGTGAGCCGCATCGAAGAGTCGATCATGGTTCCCCCCGGAGGGTGGGATCTAGACGACAAAGATGAAATCTCAGATCCTCCGTTTTAAATGAGGACTTTCACCGACAAGAGAGGCAACCCGGTGGTGTATGTGTTTGCATCGCCGGGTCGCTTTTGGAAAGACCGCTGGGTGGCTTTTACGAGCGGTAATGAGTTCGTTTATTTCAAAGGCTCTCGTGATCAGGCGATGAAGTGGGCGAGTGATTATGCGTCTAAACAGTAGATAGCAAAACAGCCCCGGCACCTGTCATGGTGTCGGGGTTTTTCTCACAGAAGTTTGAGATTCTCAGGACCGATCTCACGGGTGTTGTCAGGGTCGTAGTCGGTCGGAGTTCCCAACTCCCACGCCCTGTCGTATTGAATCCAGCCGTAAATTTCTACCTCCCGAAGTTCAGGCATCACTGGCTTGACCACAAACAGCACAAGCCCCTTTCCAACCTGATGCCGTCGAACCGCTGCGCTCTCTCGGGTACGCAGCCTCCTCACCTCGATATTGTCTCCGACATCTGCCATGCCTTTATGCGTAGCGTGTTGTTTGAGTGACCAGACATGACCAGACCAGAATCTGTTGGCGTATTTAGCAACTGCGAGTTCCGACACACAAGCGGCGACTTGTGCGGTGCGGTCATCTTCCATCCTCGCGCTGTCGTAGTGCTTGGCATTGTCCCTCGACCAGTTCTCTATGAATCGACGCGCACCGACATGAGATGCCCACTCGTATTCCCACGGTTCTAGTTTGATGATGGGTCTCACAAGGCACCCCAATCGTAACCTTGTGTCGGGTCAGGCTTGTCACTGTAACGTCCTGTCGGCAGGTCGTAGAGCAGTTCGATCTCACCGACTGCCCCGATCCATTTGAACCGTGACTTCCACACATGGACCTGAGTCTGATCACCCCGGCGATGGACGGTGACACCCATGTCTGCCTTCGCAAACCAAGCAGCCGACCCACTGATGTGCTGCCCCTTGGGTACCCCGCTGTCCGGGAGTTGCTTGGCAGGGTGGGCGACGAACCATGCATGGATGTCATGAGATTTACAAAAAAGGACGATGTCAGTCAGCATCTTGCTGATCGCCTGATGCTCTGAGTCGGTGTCCATTTGGAGGTAGTTGTAGGGGTCAATGATCAGTCCTCGCACACCCATTCTCATGACCGCCTGTTTGGTTCGGTCGATGATGGACTGGACTGTGGATGGCGCTCCGTCGTGGGACTGGAGGAACACGAAGTGCTGGTTGAGGAAATGCATGGCGGCATCACGCTCGTTGATGGACATTCGGTTATCACCGAAGAACGGTTTACCGATGACCTTCTCCGCCAACTTAGCGATGTGCATGCTGGGCGGGTTCTCAAACGATGCGACCGCGAATCTCCACCCCTTTTGCATAGCAATATTGACGCATATCTGGTCAATCAATTCGGACTTACCGCTACCGGGCAGTCCAGTGACCACGCTCAACTGACCCGGAAGGATGGTGTACAACTTGTCAAGTGACGGCATTCCTGTACTCGCCCCCTTGACCACGCCCTGCTCGTAGAGGTTGATGATCTGTGGGTTGAAATCTTCGGGGAGGTACACGCCCTCCAAGGGGAGGGCTTTAGCGGCCCCTAGGGCTTCTCGCAAAGCCTCAGGGCCATGTTTCTGGAGGGTCTCGTTGGCATCCTTCTCAGGCAAGGTCACCGTCCAACACTTGGCACGACCAATGCGACGGGCGAGTTCCTCGACGAGCGCCTGTCCGGGTTCGTCATTGTCGGGGAAGAACACCACGCGCTGAACCTTATCGATCAGTTCCCGTGCGTCCCACACATAACTGAACTTCCCGTCCTGCTTGGGATCGACCTTGCCGTCTGTGACCTTGGCGGGTGCGCCGTTCGGGACACTGACCGCAGGGATACCGGCTGCTGCCAAGGCAAGGACATCCATCTCACCTTCACAGATCACAAGGTCAGAGAGTTTTGGAGGCAGTTGGTTGATACCGAAGAAGGACCGGGCTGATCCGGTCTGGGTAAACTGTTTCTCGTTGGTGCTACGCCATTTAATGGCTTCAGGTTGGCGAGGATCTCCGTAAACGAACCCAATCGCAGGAGCCTTGCCTAGTCCTACAAAATACTTCTCTGAACCGACCAGCGGAAACTGGTTGGCAATCTCTGGGTCGATACCTCGTTTAACCAGAAACTCTGTGACGATCTGAGGGACATGTTCGGTCGGTGGGTCAACGTGCTTTGGTGGTGTCTTGATCTGTTGTACTTGTTGCATGAAGGTTCTCTTTCGCATTGCACCGGATGTTCCACAGTGAAAACACTGATAGACCACCCGGTCTGGTTCCACTGTCACTCCCATGGTTTTCTCGTGTGACTTTCTGCGTGAGTCTGCACAGACAGGACACCGGATACGGGTGGACTCTGTCTGGATACTTAGCACTTCTTCCAAGTTCATAGTGTCTCCTGTTTTATCTAGTTTTCTAGTCATTCTATTCACTTAACCACGGCGAATAGTCTCTATGCCTGATGGTGAAGTTGGAGCAAAGCGCCCCCTAAACCCCACGGGAATGGGATTGGAAGCGCCTATGCCTGACGGAGCCAGTCATCGCTTACGCCTGTCCTGATTCTTTAGCGTCCTCAGAACATTCAACCCGCACCATGGACGATGAGGCGCACCATGGGACACCGGAACTTGCACCCGGCTTGAGACGGCTGAACGAGGACGGACTTGATTGTCCGGGGAGATCCAGATAGGATCGCGCCCGTCTTCGTTGCTTGCACTTCAAAGACTACCGTTTCAATCCATGAGCGGTCAAGCCCCGGTTGGTCCCCCTGCCGGGGCTTTTTTATTTCATGGCTTCCAGATAGTTGACCCAAGCATCATGTGCGCGTTCCCACAACTTCCGACGCTTGGGATTGCTCATGTACTTGATGTCATTGAACCGCTTGACGCGATCCCATATCCTGTTGTATCGCCGCAGTGCTTCTTCTGCCGCCATAGTTTTTCCACCCTGATTTCCGCACGAGGATTCTCTTTATCCAGTGCGTGATAGATGTGCTTCTCTTTCACCTGTCTATCGTTCTCGTAAACGAATCCTTGCATGCAGTCAAGGATCACAGACTCATCTAGGTCTGGTCTACGTGATGCGTAGTAGATCTTGATATGCACTGCGAGATCACCCTCTAGCAATTTATCCAGTCGCTTGCATTGCAACTGGAAGTCACGCTCGTAAGCACGAGCCTTTGATGACTTGATGAAAGCAGGCTTGCCGTTTAAATGCACAAGTTGACGGCTATTCGACTTGCTTGCTGGCTCACCATACACCACAAATTCTACTTGCATTCTCAAATTCACAAGTTAAAATAACACAAGTTTACAGTAGGAGGTTTCATGAAAATTGAAAAAGGCATCCCTTTACCAGCCCGAATTGCAAAGCGGGTGAGGGTCGGTCCACTACCCCTAAAGGATCTGAGGGTTGGTGACAGCATTTTGGTCGAATGTGACATTAGTGAAATTGAACGAGTGTTGCATTCAGTTCGTGTTCGACTCAGTCGATTCAAACAACTCAACCAAGGTTTTGATTTCAGCAGCACTAAAGAAAAAAAAGGCGTTCGCATTTGGCGTGTTTGATTTAGCGTGTTTGACAGGAGAAAAACATGAAACTTACCAACAAATATGGATTGCCTGACACAGTGGTCAGGGCTTTGACCCGCAGTGAATACACCAAGGGTGAAAGCAATCGCAGCGTAACACAAATCATCGACTCACCTCGTGTTCGAATTCTCCGTCAGGAGAACTGGGAGAACATGGAGGAAGACGTAAGTGAAAAGATGTGGGCGGTTCTGGGTAGCGCCGCACACAAAATGTTCGAAGAGACTGGCGACGATAAGCATGTCACCGAAGAGCGTCTCTATGCTGAGGTCGAAGGGTGGGTGATCAGTGGTGCCATCGACGTTCAACGCATCGATGACGGCGGCATCACCATCATCGACTACAAAACGACCTCCGTGTGGTCTGTGATTCTTGGCAAGAAGGAATGGGAATACCAGTTGAACTGCTATGCCTTTCTCGTCAGAAAGGCTAAGAAACTTCCAGTCACTTCGCTCAAGGTTATCGCAATCCTGCGTGACTGGAGAGCAAAAGATTCGGATCAGAAAGATGACTACCCGAAGGCTCCCATCGTAGAGATCAACGTCCCTATGTGGAGTGATGAGGAACAGGATCGATACATCCAAGAGCGGGTGTCACTGCATCAGGCTGCTGAGTTCCAGAGACTGACGGGTGCGGAACTGCCTGAGTGTTCGCAGGATGAACGGTGGGAAAAGCCACCGATCTGGGCAGTTAAAAAGACTGGAAATAAAAGAGCGATCAAACTTTACGACAACGAGGCTGATGCATACGAAGCACTGGCTGAGGGTCAAGAGATAGAGTTCCGTCGTGGAGAACCCACCCGTTGTACGGCTAACTGGTGCCGTGTAAACGCATGGTGTTCGCAGTATAAAAAATATCAAGAGACTATTGATAACCCGTGATGTTTTGATATAGTGCTTTTATAAATTTATAACAGGAGACAATCGATGACTGATTCAGAAGTCAGCAAAGACTTTATTGCTGCCGATTACGCAAAGATCTGGGAAACCCTTTCTAAGATCGACGTATCCAGACACGTTGAAAAGAAGAACGGATTGTCCTATCTATCGTGGGCATGGGCATGGGGTGTCCTCATGGAACACTACCCTCATGCGGAGTACTCGTTCTCTCAGCCTGAGTTGCATCAGGACGGTACGGTTACCATCCACTGCGACATCATGATCGGACACTGCCACCGATCCATGTGGCTCCCGGTCATGGACTACAAGAACAACGCCATCAAGAATCCTGATGCGCGAAAGATCAGCGACACGAAGATGAGAACGCTCGTCAAGTGTCTTGCCATGTTCGGATTGGGTCATAGAATTTATGCGGGTGAGGACATCAATCCTCCCGGTGAACCTGAGGTGGTAAGCCAGATTTCTCAGGAAGAACTGAACGCATTGTCTGAACCTGAGCCGAAGAAAAAGAAGGCTGTACCCACCAAGCAGGGACCGAATGACATCCCTTCCGAAGAGGGTGCCGCTGAGGTTGTCGGGAAACTGTTGGAGTTCGCGAACAAGTTCTGTGCGGATGAGGCAGGACTTATTGGATTTTGGAAAGAGAACAAGAAACTCATCGACATCTTGGACAGCAATTACCCGAAGCAGTACGACATTTTGAAGCAGGGTTTTACTCAACTGAAAGCAAAGGTGGGAGGCAACAGCAATGGCTGAATATTCGAAGCCTTACAAGGCTAAAGACAACACTGGTAACCTTTTTTCAACCGGCAACAAACAAACCAAGTCTCAACCCGATGAGTCTGGGTCCATGGTTTTGAGCAAGGATCTAGTCAAGGAACTTGTCGAGCGCATCAAAAGCGGTAAAGAGGCAAAGTTGTCTCTCGCCGTTTGGCACAACACCTCTCTTGCAGGCAAACCTTACAAAACCCTTGTCGTCCGAGTTTACGAAGAACCTACCAACATCGAAGTCCCATTCTAAAGGAAGATAAAAATGTCTCGCAAAAAGCAAAACAAATCCGAAAAGATCCGAGCCTTACTCGACAAGGGTTTCCTGCAAAAAGACATCGCCAAGAAACTCAAGGTGTCCCCACAATTGGTTTACATCGTTGCTCGAAACCATGGTGCGCTGACGGATACACAATCTAGTCTTGCCAGAAAACTTGGAATCAATGCCAAGAAGTACACGATTAAACGTAGAGATGATCGTGCAGTGCTGGATCAGTTGTGGTCTATCCTCAACAAACATCGTAACGCTGCATGATCCGTTGGATCAGGTCTCTCCTTCGTTTGCGGCGACTGAAGAATCGCTATGAACGAAGGAGAATTTCTTCGCCTAACTGGCGTTGTTCTCGCGGACATAGGGACTATTGGTGAAAGACGAATTCCTCAAACTGCTTCAGTCTGGAGTCAACCTTGCAAATGAGGACAAGTTCGATGAAGCGGTCCTGAAGTTCGATCCCATTTTGGAACTGCATCAGCCCATGATTCAGGCTTTGGTACAAAGAGGTCGGGCGCACTGGGAGATGAGACGGTGGAAAAAAGCCACTGAGGATTTCATCAAGGCTGAACACATGGACCCTGAGAACAACGACATCAAGTGGACGATGGCGTTGATGAATTTGCAGCAGGGAAATTTCTTGGAAAGTAAGAAGACCTTCGACTATAGGTGGAGATCCAAAAAATTTGATAGTCCTCGACTCAAAACCAAGAAGCCGCAGTGGGTCAAGGACAGCGGCTTCAAGGACGTACTGGTCTGGTCGGAACAAGGGGTCGGTGATCAGATTCTCTACTGCTCATTGCTTCCTGAGGTGAAGAAGCAGACCCCAACACTAACAGTGATGGTGGATGCGAGGCTGATCCCTTTGTTTAAACGATCCATGCCAAGCATAGACTTCATTCCACAGAATGCGCGGGTCAGCGATATCGACGCTCAGATCCCGATGGGTAACTTGATCATTGAGTTCATCAAACAAAAATCAGATATCAAGATCTATCGAAGGGATGCGTTCTTGATTGCTGATGAGAATCGTGTGGCAGAACTGAGAGCAAGTCTGAATCTTGGTGCAACTGAAAAACTGATTGGAATCTCATGGGTCTCTGGTGCGCCAAGAATCGGTAACCACAAGTCCATCGAACTTAAAAATTTACTGCCGATATTCAGAATCCCTAACACAAGATTCGTAACTCTACAGTACGGCGATCATTACCACGACATCTACAATCTTGAGAAAGAACATGGCATCAAAATTGAAATCGTTCCAGAGATCGACAATACAACAGACCTCGACGGACTCGCCGCACTCGTCACGGCGTGTGACTTTGTCGTCAGCGTCAGCAACGTCACTGGTCACATCGCAGGATCCGTTGGAACACCAACCTTCCTGCTCGACAGCAACAAACTCTGGTACTGGAACAACACCCAAGGAAACAGAAACCTTTGGTACCCATGCGTTAAGACGTATCGAAAATCCTATGCAACAGCCGCGTGGGACGCGCAAGTTGCTGACATTGAGATGGACCTTAGAAGAAACTTGAAGAAAGGCTGTCAGCCTACGTTTGTTTTCATGACGATATCAAATGGGGATCGGATCTTAGGCGCTACAAACTTTGTAGAGTCGATTCGAGAGACGAATCCTGATGCAAGAATCATCATGTGTACGGATTCAAAGACACCGCTTATCGATGGCACTGAGCGGTTTGAGTTGGACCTCGACCCGTCAAAAATCATGGAATATCGCCTCAGGATTTACGCTGAACTGAAACTCAATTACCCGGCAATCTATCTGGATGATGACATGATTGTCTGTTCAGAGATTTTTCCAGATGAATTGCTTGGGAAAGAACGTGCGCTTTTTTGCGAACGATCTTTTAGCCGTGATCATTTATTCAACACAGAAATCAGAGGGCTTAGTTTCAAAGAGTACGAAGGCAAGACCATGGCTGAGGTGTTTCCGTATCTTGCCTGTGCGACGGTGACTCAGGACTACACGGTCTGGTCGGAACTGCTCTCGATCATGGATCACATCGATCCCAAGTACCGCAAATGGTACGGCGATCAGGAAGCCATGAAGATATGGGCGAAGATGAATGACTTCGGAACCCTACTGGAAACTCGGTATGCATGTTTACCTGAGTACTTAGAAGGCCGTGATCCAAAGATCATTCACTACAAAGGCTCTCGTAAAGAGCAGATGCAATGAATCGTCAGAAAATCATTCAGTTCGCCAAGTCAGCGGGAGTCAGTCTTGCCAAAGATCAGCAGATCAAGTTCGAGGGGCCAATGTGGCTTTGCCTCGAACGCTTCTCGGCCCTCGTTGTTGCTGAAGAAAGAGAGGCGTGTGCAAAGGCTTGTGAAGATTTGATGGTCTTTATGGAAGGAGGCTATGCGGAAGGATGTTTGGATTGTGTCAATGCAATTCGGAACAGGCGTAAATTATGAAAGAGGTTCAAGGTTGGTGGTTCCCGGACAGGGAAAAGCACATCATGGAGTACTTTGAAAACATCAAGACGAATGCCTATCAACCTGTCCATCAAAAAACGTCGATAGGGTATTGCAGTAATTTCAGAACAGCCGTTGACATTGGCGCTCATGTTGGACTCTGGTCAAGAGGTTTGACTGAGAAATTTAGTAAAGTAATCTGCTTCGAACCCTGTGATGAGTTCGCAGACATCCTACTCAAGAACGCACCCAAGGTACACGCCTTGCATCGCTGCGCGTTGGGATTGCGAGAAGGTCATGTTGCGATACAGATCGAACATGACAACACAGGATGCACCCATATCAATCGCGGGAAAGAGGGACTCATCCCCATGTTTCCTTTGGATCATTTCAAACTTACGGATGTGGATTTTATTAAGATCGATGTCGAGGGCTATGAATTGGATGTCATCAAGGGTGCCACTGAGACTTTAAAGAACAACGACCCGATCATCATCATCGAACAGAAAGAGAAGTACGTCATACCCGAAGAGGGTAGACACGCTGCGGTAAGGTTCCTGATGAGAGAACTACGGTATCGTGTAATAGGTCGCGTAATAGATGATTGGATCATGAAGAAGTTATGAAAATCTTTATCGGTTGGGACAGTCGCGAAGATATCGCCTATCAGGTGTGCGTGAAATCTCTCACAAAAAATTCTTCTATTCCGCTTGAAATCAATCCCATCAAGCAAACAGAGATGCGCGAACGAAGTGTATTCTGGAGAGAACGCGATCCACTGTCCTCCACTGAGTTCACGTTTACACGTTTCCTCGTTCCGTATCTGGCTGGATACAAAGGCTGGGCAGTGTTCATGGACTGCGACTTCATGTGGAGAGGAGATGTCGCAGGACTTGCTGACTACATGAACAACGATAAAGCAGTGTGTGTGGTCAAGCACAACTACAACCCGCCTGAGAAGACCAAGATGGATGGCGCGATACAGACCCAGTATCCGCGCAAGAATTGGTCAAGCCTGATGCTGATCAACTGCGGTCACGAGCAGGTCAGAAAAAATTTGACACTAGAGACTGTCAACACTGCGACGGGTCTTTATCTACACAGGCTACAGTGGGCAACCAACGATGTAATTGGCGAGGTGCCAACCGCCTATAACTATCTGGAGGGTTGGCATACGAGAAATGATTGCCCGAATCCTGTCGCTGTTCATTTCACTCGCGGAGGTCCATGGTTCCGGGACTACATGAACGTCGAATACGGTAATGAATGGATTAAAATATCACGAGGTATTTCCAATGAGTGATGAAGAAGATGTCTCCTATCTAGACATTCCAACTAAGGAAGTCGAGAAGGTTTGGTGCAAGATTGGTGAAGCAGGGAACTTGGAGTTCGTAGACTGGAGCATGGTCCATGACATTGCTCAGAAGTTTGATACAACCAAACCTGAGAACCGCACTGAGCAAATGCTAATTGCAAAATTGATGTGGCTCGTCAGGGAGGATGCTCGTAAGGAGTTTGGTCATGACAGTTGACAAAGATTCCCCTCCGGGTTCATGGCAGAAAGAATGGGATGCGATGTCTCATTCACCTGTCGAATATCAAAGAGAGATTCGGGAACTGCGTGATCGGATCAAGGGCTATCTCAAGGACATAGAGATGCGCGATCAGGTGATTGCGGAACTCAAAGACGAGTTAGCCTTGCTTGATAAGTTCTGGCGTAATCAGAACATCAAAGAATGAACTTGGAGAGGGAAGACATTCTTGAGGTCTTGTCTTGGGTAGAGAATTCCAAAGACGATATCAATGCCATTACCACGGAACTGGAATACATCGTGGTGTCGGAACTATTTAAACGGTGCGCGGATGAGATCAGATTCCTCCGCGCTGAGAATGACAAACTAAACAGGAGAAAGAAACGTGCAACTAGAAAACAGAACGGCGTTCACTGACATTGACCATGCTTTGGAAGAGGCCCAGTTCTCTGTCGATAAAAACAAGATTCCATACTCCATCATTCGTGTACGCAACCGCGATGAACAGAAAATCTATGTGGTTCCCACTGAGATCGTGATGGAAGTGGAGATCATCGAAACGTTCAATCCGGTGACCCATGGAACCAGAACTTGAGACGGCTCTAGGTCAGGTCATCCAGCAAAACCGCAGGAGCCTTGGACAGAACGCGCTGATGTGGTCCCTGCTTTCAGACATTTCCCTTCAGGTCGAATGGCACGGGGAGAAGATGTCCAAGAGGGACTGGAAGTGGGTCTTCACCGCAGCCATCCGTAGACAGCGCATGGTCCCCGGTATTGACGGGGGTATGGTCTTCCTTGGGGAACCTACTTCAGGGATGTCTAAGCAGGAGATGTCGGATCTGATTGACCTGATCTGCTCTTTCGGCGCGGAACACGGGGTTGAATGGTCTGACCCACCCTGATATCGTCCGCTGCGACAGCGTTCTCCTGTTTGCTGTCAGTTGGTGGAAGTACATTCCGACTTGAGGGGAGATAACCTCTCCCCTCCTTTTTGTCCATCTGGCGGATAGTCTCAGCCAGTAGATCCATCTCAGTTAACTTGGCGATCCTCATCAGGGTCTTGGTTCCGTGGAAGCCATGGGTTCCCCGGTGGCATTCCACACACAAGGCGACGGTCAGGAAGTCGCTGGCGCGGTCGCCCATGCCATGCCCTGTGCGGATATGGTGAGCCTCCGTTACGCCGCTCTGGGGCTGTCCTAGGAGGTCACAGAGGACACAGGACAGGGACTTCACCCTGCCCATGTAGTCACTCTCGTGCTTGGTCCGGCTCATTACTCCTCACTAAACCCTAGTCCAGCCTGTCTAGCGGCATTCCGGTAGCGCCTATCCACACGAATTATGAGGCGGTATTTGCTACTAGGTAGTGTCTTTCTAGCCCACAACATAAATTCCTTACGACTTTCTTGATTGGGTGACTTGCCGCCAATCTGAATAGGCTGACGATTTCGTACCGCAGCACGAATGCTTGCCATGGCTCTTTGCCTTTCTTGGGGAGGGAGTTTTGCTAATGTTCTATTAATAATTGCTCTTGCACGACTAGCATCTCCCAACAGCAAAGCATCAGAGACTGCTTTGTTAACAGGTGTCATCGGAGTTGCAGCAAACGTCCCCGGAGCAGTCCTCCGTTTAAACTCTATATCCATGGCTTCGCTGTATCGCCGCCCGTATTCCCGGACCTCGCGAACTTCCTTCTGTGCAGCAAATCGCCTGACTTCGCGGAAGTCAACGCCAATTGCATCCATAGCAGCCAGAGTAATTCGTTTGTTGGCCCGATAAAAAGAGAAACTTGATTCTACAATTTCATCTAAGTCACGGGCAGTAAGTTTCTTTTGATCTATGCCCCTTCTATACAACTCAAGAAAGGCATTGATCGATGCAATTCCGGGCGGTTGGAAAGGATTCTTAACACGATCTTGATCAAGAAAATCTTTTCCCATCTGAGCATAGTTACCAAAGAATCCAAGTATCCCAGATGCAACAAGATCTTGATATGCGCGTGACCATAAAAGGGATAACAGAACAACCAACTCTTTATCCTTTAGAGCCTCCTCAAGTTCATCGTAATCTGGGCCGGGGTCTCCGTATCCAAGCGCCTCTCTGAATGCAGCAACAGCGGCACCGCCAACTATTCCATATCCAATAAAAGAAAGCATTCTCATCAATGTTTTTGGATTTGGATCTTTAAAAAAAGGTTTCAGAAAATGGTTATAGGCATATCTATTAACTTGAGTTCCAAACTTTTGGAACTTTAAAAAGAATCTTCCAAACTGAGTATTAGCAAATACAGGAGTCATGGTAATGTCATAAGATCCCTGAGGGACATTGACTGCACGACGCATGTATTTTTCAGTTTCTGGACCAGCGCCATTCTCAATAATCAATGTTTCTGCATCAAGTTTTTCGCGCTGAACCCAATTGAAGAAGTCTTTTGCGGCAGGGGACTCTCTGTTTTCGTTTACAGCATCCAACCAACTCTTTAATCTTGCGCGTGATGCAAGCATCGCTGCTGCGCGTACAACATTCTCAGAAGCATTGTATCCACCAAAGGTCAACATAACATTCGCAAATTTTGCAAAAGCCCTTGATAATTCAACAGACTCTGGCAAAAAGAATTTTATTTCTGGTGTATACTTAGTCTTCGGTATCTTGATTTGTTCTCTTGAGTCTCCGCCGAAATACTTATCTACATCCGATTCTATGTGATCGTTTAAGATATTTAAAAAATCTTTGTTCAAAATTCCAAGCGTGGTTCCATCTATCTGGACATCTCCCCAGTTTTTCATTAACTCAAGATATGCTTTTGAAATTTCTTTGGCTCCAAATTCTTGCATGTTAAGAAGAGTTCCGCCAGCAAAGTTCACTCCTGAGGTAACAGGATTTCCAAGAAATAATCCTGTAGCAAGAGAGCCGCCCCAATTTTGGAGATTAGTAATAACGTCGAAATTACCTACCTCATAAATAATGTTTCTTATATCATTAAGGTACTCTTGAGTTTTTGTATCCATTACATCTGGAATGTTTCTATCAAACCACTCCATCTGCGTTTTGTTTAGCCTTGCTGTGGTTTGACCAAAGTTTTCAATTTGAGATGTTCTTCTTGCCCACTTCCTGAGGTAGCGTGTTGCCGCATCCCATGAGTAGTCATAAAAGATTTCAGGAAGTGCTTCGTTACGAGCCTTCTCAACGCCTGAGAAATAGTCTTGTTTAACCTCATTGGAGAAGTATTTACGGAGTAAGTATTCTCTTGCTTCCGCCTGATTACCTGCTTTTCCTGATTGAACGATTGCTTCCAGAAGTTCTTGCCAAAGTGCAGGATCAAGGTCTGGATTCTTCATAACCGCCATTACTTCCTTACGGAAGGTGCGGGGGAAAAAATTCTCAACTGAACGGATTGCTCTCCATTTGCCTACCTTTGCATCCCAAACTTTCATTGGTTGCCCATTTGGGGCGCGGACTCTGGTATTGACCTCGCCAGTTATTCTGGCAATTTCAATCCATGCATCAATCAGTTTCCGTTCTTTCTCTGTGGCTTCATTTAGAATAGCCTGCGCTTCTTCTGTGCGTTTGTTCTCACGAGCGCGGATAAATCTTTCGAATGTTTCTAATGCTGCCCTTTTGTTTTCACGGGCAATAAGAACCATTTGAACTGGGTTACTCAGTTCTACTTTTTCAAGTTCTCTAAATGCATCAAATATGACTCCATTGACCATTCCTAATTTGGCTGCAAATCCGTCGTAGTAATTTTCAATTCTTTTGCCAAGATCATCAAGGCCCATGCCAGACCGTAATTTATCTGGAGCGCCTTGTATCATTTGAATGATCAATCTCTGCATCAAAGGAGCAATCTTTGCTTCTGAGATGTCTACCGTGCCGTCTGGCATAGTAGAGTCAATCTGTGGGCCAGTAGGAATGCCAACAGAATTGACTGGTTGCCCGTTGTTTAACGCCTCTGCGGCACTAGAGTTATCAGTATCTGTTGAAGGACCGGGCTGCTCTGGTCCTATAGGGGTTCCGGGACGGCGAGACTCACGCACACGGGGAACTATTGCCGCTGCTTCTGCTAAGGTTGCAGGGGCTGTGGATATCCTTAGTCTGCCTTGATTAAGGATGGTAAGCGTGTCGCCATCACGCGCCCGGTCATAGTCTAAAAAGAATCCTTTATACTTATTGGCGGCTTCCTCTGGTTTTGTGGTCTTGTCCTTGTTTGTCAAACCAACAATCATTCCGACTCCATCTTCCCTCTTCGGATCTAGGAATCGTGCATCGTAGTTGTCGCCGTTCCAGACTTGGAACCTTTGTCCAGTCCTTTCATCAACGACAAAGTCAGGCATGTCTTTGCGACTGGTAAAAGCCATCGCAACATTTAAGCCTTCATTTAAACGCTGAACCATCTTGTCCCAGTTGCTGCCGGGATTGATGATGGTCTCTCCGTTCACTACCTGACTGGCTCCCGTGGAACTGTAGGTCAGATGATGATTGGACGCGATAGAGCGTGTCGGTAGTTTCGTGTAGTCATAAAACATGACATTCGGAAACGCACCAATAATCGACGCAAAAGTTTGCGGACGAAAATCAGATGTGACGTTCAACCGAATAGCAGGCTGATACACCTGCTTAGGCTGCATGACTTTCTCACCAGCCTCGTTTTCAATCTGCTCCATTCCCCGTTCAGAGTTTGCCCACTTCTCAAACTTGGCAATCTCGTCATAAAGAACAACAGCAAATTCTTCAGGATGCTGAACAAGCGCCTCAGTCTTGAGATACTGAGACAGGCGTGGTCCAGACCTGAACTGCCCTTCTCCACCATAAAGTTGATTTTGACCAGATGTTTCGCCTAGGCAAAGCCCTTCGCACATCGCAGACAACGGACAGGTTGAAAGATTCTGCTCATTGATTCGCTGTGCGCTGGCCAAGCCAAGACCCATGGAGGCAACGCTCTTGCCATCATAGGTCAAACCATAATCACCAATGCGAGTCTTCTGTAACTTGCCATTTTCGCCCATCAACGTACCGACATTATGTTCGGTCTTCAGAACCTCACGGGCTTGCTTCAGTCTAGCCTTACGCTCTTGAGCGTTTAGACTCAGGTAGTTGTTGATAGAATTGGTAACACTGCGCTCAAGGTCTACGAGTTTTGTATCGACCGATAGCGCACGGGTGCGAGGCGCATCCAAGGTGAAGAGACGGGTCTGTCTCATCTTGTCAGCGTAAGATTTGCCCTCTGCCAACTGAACAAAGAAGTCTTTACGTCCGTCTGCGAACTCCTGATCAAAGTGAATCAACGAAGGATCAACATGGATCATGACGTTAGCGCCATCCATGGGTTGATCGATGTTGCCCGGATTCTCCATGACTCTTGGTCCGCTGGACTCATTGGTCAGGTAGATGCGATTGCTCTCTGGTGTGGCACCACGCAGTCGCTTATCTTGAATAGTGCGACGAGCCACTTCGTTGGTAGCAGGAAAGTAGAGGGTGACCGTGCCATCCTTGTTGAGCGGTAAGCCAGAGATGGGGTCGTTCTCTCTGCCCTTGGCAAGATCCTTGGCCTCGTAAGGCTTCTTGATCGATTGCCGTGCGACGGGAACAACAGGCTCCAGTTGCCCTTCAGATAGATACGGAAGTTCCCCAGTACGATTGAGGTACTCCTCCGCCATTGCGGTATCTTCTGGCGTGGATTTTGCCGGGAACTTACGCGACTCCCGAATGCTAGCACTTCTATCAATAACCTTACGAGCAACGATACCTGCACCAACATCTTTTTCTTCATCAAAACGAACAGGATTTAGCATTGGATACAAATACTTTTTAGATCCGGGCTTGATGTCAAAAGCACTGCCTGCAGGAACTAAATGCTCGGAACGCATTCTATTAAACTGCGCTTCATCTACAACTATCGGCTCACCAACTGTGGCCTCTCCTATTGCTTTTGCTGTACCTTCACCAGTGCGAACAATCGCAATGCGCTTGCCGACATAAGGTCGTAAGGAATCGCTGTCTCTAGTTTCGTACTTTTTATTCCCATCAACAATTTCGTCCGCATAACGCAAACCTGATTTTTGATCAGATCGAACATTGATCCCAATGTCAGCCTGTTCAAACACGCCCGGAGAAGAGATACGCGACAACCGAATTCTAGGTACTACGAATTCACCCTCCTCAACAAGAGGTAATCCTAATCGCGCATTATCTTTGTTCGTTTCAAGTCGATCAGCCTCTGCATCCATCACCTGAATCTGATGGACATACCCTCCGTACTGGTTGTCTCTACGATCTACAGCACGACGAGCGCCAGCAAGTGTATTGGCTTGACCAACCACTTCACCTGTGCGTCGATTGATGATGTTGTAGGTTGGCTGCTTACGCGACTCCCGAATGCTGGGGGTGGCGACATCGAAGTTACCGTTGTTGCCAATGGCAGACTTGATCTGATTAGGGTTAAACACCGCAAGGTTCTTGATCCCAGACTCTTCAATGTACATGGAGTCATAGCCAAGATCCTTGATGGCATCAAGGATTGGGGAGGATTCACCCAGCCCTTCTATCGTGACCCAGTCACCTTTATTCAAACCTTCAATGTCAGTTGAGTCTAGTTCAATGGGCGATATTTGTTTGACCCGCTTGATGACACGCTTGACATCATCCTTGTTCTCGTAGTCAAAAGGATTCTGTGCGTTGACATAAACAGGAACAAGATTCGCATTGGAAGGCAATCTCTTCTCAATGCTTTCTATCATTCGGGAACTTACACCGGGTGCAATGCCAGTCTTGCCCAGTACTTTCTTCCCTGTGTAAAGTTCCTTGATGTCCGTAATAGACTTCGCATCCAGTGGTTTGCCCTGACTGATACGGTCAGACACTCTCTTCTGAATCTTTTCCAGTCTGTCGTAGAACTGTGGCGTAGTCGAACTACGCATGGATTCATTCAACACATCCAAAACTTCCCGCTCTCCAATAAAATCAGGGAAGTTTGTAATCATGTAAGTGTTGGAAAGATCACCAAACGATTCCGCAAAAGGAATGTTTCTGGTAAGGAACACTGCCCCCGCTTGCTTGGGACGGAATGCCGTAATGTCACCAGCAGTTCCATGCAAATAAAGTTGTGGTCTGTTCTGTTTGTCTACAGCCTTGCTGCCTTTGAATGATCTCCAGAAGTTCTGGAGTCCTTCCATGGTAGGACGGGTCTGGATACCAAACACTTCCGGTCCTTCGTAACCAGAGTAGATCAGGCGACCTTCGGAATCTGTTGTCGGGAACTCTTGATCATCGACCTTAATCTTGGGTGGCACCGGATCAATGGTTGATCTTGACTCACGAACAGCATTTAAACGCAGTGCGTTAATGGCTGGTGCAGTCGTCGCTGGAACTGCAGTCTGTGCCTTCTGAACTGTCTCTGCCCGGAATTGGTTTCGTTCCTCAGGACTGGTGAAGAGACGCTGCACTCTTTCGGGAACCTCTCCCCTTGCAGCCTGCTGCTCCTCAGTGGCGCGGAAAGTACGGATACGGCCCCGCTCTCTGGCACCGATATCGCCCCGCTCAAAGCGTTGAACGATGTCTTCGTAGGTCTGGAAGCCTGCACCGGTCAGGGCATTCTTAGCCTTATCGAAGAAATTGATAGCCCGTTCTGACAGGTTTCTGGGCTTACCCGCAACCTTGGAAATGTTTCCGGCGACATCACGAATCAGTTCCGCGACCGCCTCTTCAACCTGAATCACCGGACTCTGGTCGGCATAGGCTTCTTGGGCAACTTGCAGATAGGTCTTGTCAGTCCCCGGCTTCTTCAACCGACTGACCGCACTTTCAAGGTTCTTCCATTCAGAACTCTTCCAAAGATCCAAGTACCTGAGGGCATGAACTACTTCGTGACGGAGAACGCCTCTGAGGGCTTCTCTACGTTGGGGGGTATCAAGATTGCCCTGCGGATCTGCAGCGTCCACGGCAAGGAATACGCGCCTCACAACCGGGTCAAAGAGACCCTCTGAGGTTAAGGCTTCACCACGACGGGTAAAGATACGATCACTCAGGGTTAGACCCACATCGTTCAGACCGAATCCCTTGAGGGTCTCAGTCAGTGAACTCTGGAGAGGTTCCAGTTGTTTGACGAGTTCAGCCCGTGACTTGGTAGTGTTGTTTAAACTTACTGCAAAGGCATCTGCCTGAGTCTTGTCCTGCAAGGTCTGACCGTACTGGGTGCCTTCCTTGTCCGTAACCACGAACCGGGGCGCATCATCCACCACTTTCTCTTCGACCTTGAACTCTGCGTTGATCGGGATGTACTGACCGACAGAGTCATAAATCTTTTGTGCGTAGGCATCCCCGTACTGTAGAGGGGTAACCTCAGGCAGTTCCGGGGCAGCAATAGTCTGAGCGTCTTTGAAGGCTTGGTCGCGAAGTTTCTGCAGTTCGCGCTTTTCGATTTCGGTACCGACATCCTCAAGGTCTCTGACCTGAGATTCGATATCGCGCCTGACAACTTCCTCACGAATCCTATTCGCAGCGCCGATACTACCGGCTTGAACGCCACCTGCAACGATGGTTGCTACTGCAGTAACCGCCTGTCGCTCTGCCTGAATCTTTGCCGCCTCAGCAGGAGACTGGGCATTCGCCAGTTCTTCATCCAGACCAAACAACAATGAGTTTAATGTTTGTCCAAGTGTTGCGGCTTGTTCGCTTGGTATTTCTTTCTTGGCAAATGCAAGTAATTGGTCTTTAAGACCAGATACATCCTTGACACCGAATGCTTTGATAAGGCGGTCAAGTGGCGCGACTTCAGTAATAACTTCTATCGCTGCCTGAGTGCTGCCGTAAGAGAGAGCAATGTTTGGATCTTTACCTGCAACTCTTGCTTCACCGTAGGATTGAAGTCCAGTCAGTACGCCAGCCGTGCTTAATGCAGGAGCCGGGTTTCGGGTTGCGACTGAAGCCGCAGTTCCCAAAAGCATCGGAGGTAAGGTTTCAATTGCACCGCGAATACCACGCTGGAGAATGTTTAAATCCTCTGGCGTGTTGACTTGTATCTGTTCCTGTAAGGCACGGATCTTTGCCAACGACTGCTGTTGAAGTTCCTGCTTCTTTGGCGAATCAGGAAGTTTGTCAATGATCCTTAACTCATTGATGTCAGCAGTCAGTTGCGCGTTGAGTTTGAGATTCTCAATCGTGTTCGTGTAGGTCTCAGGAGCAAAGGCTTTGGCTCCTCCTTCACCGATATCTTGAGCGATAAAAGCAGGGCCAGCCGCAGCCCTATATGTGGAGGCAAGTTCCTGGGTAATAGGGCGACCAAAGAGTTCCTGAAAAGAACCTGCCTTGGGAGCCTCTGCTTGAGCAGGCTCTTCTTCTTGCCTAATAACTTCACCACCAAACTGCTTGGCAAGTTCAGCAGGGTCGATCTGCTGATCCTTAGGCTCTTCTAAGACACCGCCAAACTGACGCGCCAATTCGAAGATATTGACAGCCATTTAATTGGCTCCAACGGCGGCTCTGAACTTGTCAGCGTCTTCCTTTGTTGGGAACTTGAAGGTCTGTCCGTTATAGGTCACCGTCACCGCAGTAGAAGGATCTACAAGATTAAACTGTCTCATAGCCTCACGAGTTTGTCTTACTGCTTCTTGCTCAAGGTACTCGCTTGTTGGCGGTACAGGATCACCATCTTCGTCAAGAATGGCTTGCCCGTATTGTGGATTATTTATAACTTTACCAGTGGGGTCTGTAATAGTTTTCCTTCTGTCAATCATTTCGGTTATGTTTTTAAGGCGGTCATTCACTTTGTCATAAATACTAATGACATTTTCTTCGTATTGACGCCGATTAGCCCCTCTTTCTTTTATTTCACTGCGTATTGTTTCATCAATGGTTTGAGAAATTCCGATAGCAAGTTTTAGTGAATTCTCAAATGCTGCTCTCTGATCTCTGCCAGCCTGTATTTGTTGAGTAAATGCCCACTGTGCAAACTGTTGTTGAGAGTTGATAAGTTGTATCTGTTTATTCTCATCATTAGTAAGGTTCTGAGCCTGCATCGCAAAGACTTGATCAGCCATGGCACGTTGACCACGCACTGCTTCGCGTTCCGCAGACCGATAATCCTGACGGGCAGCACGGCGTTCCGCAGCCGCAACCTCACGAGCGCGGCCCATGGTCTGTTCCACGCCCTGTGCTGCAGAAGCCAGACCTTCCTCAGGTTTGCCTGCGGCAAGTCCTGCGCCCAGTCTCATGAGCGTTGAAGAGATTGCAGCCTGACGGGCTTCATCTTGAGCCGCTTGAATGGGAGCCTCTGCTTCTTTGAGGTAACGCTCTGCAGCAGCAATATCTTCTGCTTTACGAGCAATACCCATTTGTTTCATTTCTTCCAATTGTGCATTGCGACGACGCTCAAACTCAGGATCAAAGATCTGCTCACGAGTCGGTCTGAATCTTTCAAGATTGGCGGCGGAAATTCCTGCAGGAGCAGGCATCAATTTACTAATTACGCTATATGCTTGAGGAACACGACTTAACATGTTAGCCAGCATGTTCGCACCCGGATCATTAGGAACGGTTTTCCCCTCATCCATATAAACTATGCCACCCGGTGTCATACCACCAGTAGCCATCATCACCTCATTAGGACTAATTCCGTACTGACGCAGTAAAGAGATAGCGTCTGTCTCTCGACCTTGATTCATCAGTATTTTGATCTGACGAATAATCGTTTTGCGAGAAGGACCAGTCGAGGGTAACGAAGACTGGGGATCTGAAGGTGCTGGAGTCAGTGCTGAACCAATCGCGTCACTGATACGGGACGGAACCATACCGCCCACGGCCATGCCTTGCGGAAGTTCTTCAACCGTGACGGAACCCTGCCTTTCACTAGGGATTTCCTCAACGGTTACCACCCCGCGTTTTCCACCGCCACCAAACTGGTTGATCAAATCACGCAAGTAACTTTGATCGTTGTAGGAAGTGGGACCGCCATAGGGCAGACCACCGCCACTACCGCCACCTACAGCGCCACCAGCAGGCGCTCTCATGCCACCA
>Ga0194123_10002481_pt1 | contig 23991 bp, 22 predicted proteins | sample TA2MahsurfametaG_5_FD_155479 | JGI IMG/M metagenome (GOLD analysis project Ga0194123, IMG submission 155479) | Freshwater microbial communities from Lake Tanganyika, Tanzania - TA2015023 Mahale A surface | ecosystem: Environmental > Aquatic > Freshwater > Lake | place: Tanzania: Lake Tanganyika... | reverse complement strand
CGGCAACGTGGCCGGGCGCGTGGGGACCGATCTCCCGCTCGCGCTTCGCCGATGTTCTGGTTCCGTACATGTATCCCGCGGGGTCGAGCCGGCGAGTCAGTTACTCAGGCTGCCATGCGTGGGCGATACCGACAACCTGCGAAGACATCGATGGAGCGCTCGAACTGTTGCATCTCCTGATGTCGCACGAGGTGCAGCGCATCGACGCAGCAGGCGGCAACATGTGTGCGCACGAGGCGGCGCTGGCAGCGGTTGTTCCTGTTAACGACATCGATCGTCGGCGACTCGAGATCACGCGTCGCACGATTGACGAGGCGATGATCTGCTATCCGCCACTGGCAAAGTTTCCGGCCGTTGAAAACGCTGGTTGGAGTGCAATCCACGGTGCGCTCAATGGGCGCTTGACCCCGGAAGACACCGTGAAGGCCATCCAACGCGCCGCAGAGTCCGCCCTTGCCCCGTGAAGTTGGGTCTGCACCTCGGCAATTCTGCCGATCTGGTTCTCCCGAGTCACTCAGACCGAAGCGTCGTCGGGGTCGTCCGCACTCTCGAAGAGGTCGTGGCCGCCGTGTGGTGGACGGCGTCAGAGCCGCCTGCCGAGCAGGCGTAACTGGTGCGTGCGTCCGAGCGGACTCAGCACTCCCCGATCGACGGTGGTGCACTCACCGTGTCGCACCACCCACCGGCCCTCCACCATCACCTCGCTCACGCTGCGACCATCGGTGGCCCACACCAACTGCAACACCGGGTCGGGTGCGCGGGGGATCCACTGTGGCTGTGACGTGTCGTGGATGACCAGGTCCGCCCTCTTGCCGACCTCCAGCGAGCCGATGTGGTCGTCCATCCCAATCGCCCGCGCCCCCTCGATGGTTGCCATGGCGAGGGCGTCGTGGGCGGTGAAGCAGAATGGATCCATCGATCGGTCGCGCGCCAGACCGGCGAACAGTGCTGCGGCCCTAAGCACGTCTATGGCATCACCAGCGTTCTCCGAATCACAGCCCAGCGCCACCCGCCCACCGCGTCGACGGTAGTCAGCATGGCGCCCGGCGACGGTGAGACCCTGCCCGAGGCGGAGATAGGCCCATGGGCAGCAGGCAATCGCCACATCGAGGGCGAGGAGGCATTCAAGTTCGGCCTCGTCGAGATGAACACCATGTCCCAGCACGACGTGGGGACCGAGGACTCCTAGTTCGGAAAGATGCAGTGCTGGTCGGCGCCCCGTGCGCGCCAGATAGCTCACGGCGTCGCTTGGCGCTGGCGATAGGTGGAAGGTCAACCGGGTTCCGCGCTGCCGAGCGAGTTCGGATGCGCCCGTCACCAGTTCGTCGGTCATCAGGTCGTGGCCCACCAGCGTCACCCACCCTGTGATTAGGGGGTCCCCCACGAGGTTGTCGATGAGTGCCTCCTGGCGCTCGAGCACCTCGGCGGTCGGGGCTGCCTGCGGACCGTCACCGACATCCCAGCCCCAACGCCCCAAAGTGATGCGAGCCCCGACCGTCCGAGCCGCCGCCGCCACGCGCTCGGGATGCGCAACCGTGCCCGCTTCGACGGTGCATGTAACACCGTTCATCACCGCCTCTGCCAGGGCTAAGGTGGCCGACAGTTCGTCGTCGGCGGCGGTGTGGGCGGCGTGAGCGGGTACCGCCCAGTCGAAGATGGCGTCGTGTGCAGTTATGGCATCGGGAATGCACGAGCGCAGGAGATGGTCGCCGGTGAGGTGCTGGTGCGCATTTACATAACCCGGCGTCATCACGCCTTCGGGAAACGTATGCACCACAGCGTCTGGGAATTGGCGGCGCAACTGCGTGGACCCCCCGACGGCCATGATTCGGGCTCCGTCGACGAGCACCCCGCCATCGGTGATGACGCGTCGGTCACCATCCATGGTGAGGACCGTGTCGGCGATGATCAGTTCAGACATGTTGTGTTATCTTGGCAAAGATGGCAGTTTTGTGCAATCGCCCTGCCCTCCGGCGCTCGTGGCACCCCGTAGCCCGTTCGGTTGACATTGGTGGTCCGCTTGCAGTGACGCTGCTGTCCGAGGACCTCGTCCTGTGGCGGGATGTCGCCGGATCCATCCTGGTCGCGCGCGATCGCTGTAGCCATCGCGAGGCGCCATTGTCGATGGGATCGGTCGAGCGAGGCTGTTTGACCTGTCCCTACCACGGCTGGGTGTTCGGCGAACAGGGTCGTTGTGTCACTGTGCCTTCGGCGGCGCCCGGTGTGCCTGTGCCGCCCAAGGCACACCTGCGGACGTTGCCAGTGCAAGAGCGGTACGGCCTGGTGTGGGTAGCGCTCGAGCAGCCCGATCGCGAGATCGCCGATATGCCCTGGGACCGCGACCCATCGTTCCGGCGCATCAACACGCCCGTCGACGTGTGGCACACCTCGGTGACCCGCATGATGGACAACTTCTGTGACATGACCCACTTCCCGTTCGTCCACACCGGCACGTTCGGTAAGGGTCAGGATCCACATGTCCCGAAGTTCGAGCTTGAGTCGCTGCCCGACGGCTTCCACGGTTTCACCTTCGAGATCATGGCCAACAACGAGAGTTCAGGAACCGTGGCCAGCGGTCAGACCACTGACCGCGTCCATCGCGTCATGACAACCGGCTTCTCACTGCCCTTCACCGTGCGCTCGACGATTGCCTACGATACGGGTCTGCAGCACATCCTGATGCTCCTCAGCGCACCGATCGACGATGTCACCTCCTACTTCACCTTCGTGGTGTGGCGCAATGACGACTTCTCATCGCCGGCCGACGAGGCCGTGAAGATGGATATGGCGATCGGTTCCGAGGACAAGGCCATGCTCGAGCGCTTTGATGGCGTACTGCCCCTCGATCAGACCAGTCTCGCGAGCGTTCAGGCCGACAAGTGCTCAGTGGAGTGGCGGCGTCAGTTCGTCGAGATGATCACCTGAGGCGTGGAGCCCGATCATGGGTTCGTTCAGAGAAACCGCCAAGTGACTCTGCCGATTTTCTGAGCGATCCCGATGCGGGTGGGCGACGTGCCCTAACGCCGGCTGTCAGCGGAGGCGTAGTGCGAAAGTCGGCGCGAGGCACCAGGGCTCGTCGCGCGCGGCACCTCGACGACGAGGTCCACGCGATCATCGGAGCGGAGACAACGGAGACGGTAATCGCCGCGTGCCCGTGGGCCTATCTCCAGCTTGTGCAGGGCATGACCCGTGTTGGCCGATACAACGGGGTGCTCACGCATGGCGGGGCTCACCCGGGGTTGCGACGCCGGGAACGCGGTTGACGCAATCGATATCTTGCTCACCACCGCGCTGTTTGCCGGGCTATTGCGCAACCTGTTTGGAGATTCGTCATCGTTCACTGCACCGAACGCACTCGCACTCGCGCCAATAAAGGACCCTCGGGCAATAGGTATGGGCGAGTGGATTGGCTCAATCGAAGTTGGCAAGCAGGCCGAGCTCGCCGGCGGCCTATGTCTGTAGCTGATCTGGGTCATCCACGGCAGGTTGGTCCTCTATGTCTAGATCGCGGGTCGCCAGGTCGTGCGCGTCGCCTGAATCGTGACGGTGGACGTCGCCCTGGCCGTGACGCCGCCACCACACGCGCCGAGCGTCTTGGTCAGACCATGGAACCATTGTGATAGTTTCACGACATGGCTTATCCCAACACCTTGATCTTCGTCGACCTCCCATCCGACGATCCCGCCACGTCCGCGCGGTTCTACGCCGAGGTCTTCGGTTGGGATGTCGAGGGACGCCCCGAGGGGGTTTTCCATCGGTGCGTTCCAGGGCAGAACTTCAAGCTGGATGACGGCTCGCAAGGACCCACCGGCAATCTGCACCTCGGCATCTATAACGTCAATAATGCCCGCCCGCACCCTGACCCGAAGGGCGTCGAGCCGAGGAGGCTCTCCAGCGACGGTCGCACCGTGCGCACATGGATCCTCGTCAGCGAGGATGACTCGCAGGAGCGGATCCTGTCGACGGCCGAACGCCTCGGCGCCTCGATTCTCTGGCGGAACCACTATTGGAAGGAGTTCAACGGCTACAACAGCGCGTTCCTCGACCCGTGGGGCAACACGCTGGTGCTGTGGAGCAAGGGCGGCCAGGACCCGCAGATCCCCGCGGACCACACTCGTGAGTGAGCCCATCAACACCTACGCTCTCCACCCCCTGAAGGCGCGCTGGACGCACATCGCCCTGCCCTCGACCAACATCGATGCGTCGATCGCTTGGTATGAGAAGTTCACGCCGCTGAAACTGCTCGAACGCCGCGAGGACCCGGATGGCTACGGCGCGTGGCTCGGCCACGACGACCAGGCCGACACGCCGTTCATCCTCGTCCTGGTTTCGTTCTTCCGCGATCAGGACAAGGGACGCCAGCCGATCATGGCGCCGTTTGCGCACATCGGTATCGAGCTCACCAGCCGAGCCGAGGTGGAGCGCACCGCCGAACGGGGCAAGGCTGACGGCTGCCTCGCGTGGCCCCCCACCGATATGCCTCCGCCAATTGGCTACATCTGCGCGCTGACTGACCCCGACGGGAACATGGTCGAGTTCTCGTACGACCAAGGAGTTTACGCGAAGGCAAAGGAAGTCTGGGGCTGAGTGCCTCAAGCGACCTGTGTCGCCGTTACCTCGAGTCGTTCGCGTCCGGCGATCCCGACGTCGTCGCAGCATTCGTGACCGACGACTTCGTCAACGACCACACCGCCGCACTTGGGAGCAGCTGCGAGGGCCGCAACGAGTACCGACGCCGGTTGCCCGGCTTCATCTCGTCGATGCCGGGACTGCGCTACGAAGTGCGCGAGGTCGTCGCCGACGGCGACCAGGTGTGCGCGTCCTATGTGCTGTGCGCCACCGTCAATGGGCGTGACGTCGCCGTGCGTGGGATGATGCACTTCACCGTGCGCGACGGTGCAATCGCGAAGCGCACCGACTATTGGGACAGCGCAGTGTTCCTCAAACAGGTCGAGCTGGGGTCCTAGCCACGCGAGGCGCGCAGTTCGCCGAGCACGGAGCCGAAGCCCGCGATGGTATCAGCAAGCCCGCGGTACATGTTCGCGCCAATCGCGAAGCTGAGATTCATGCTGATGCTCGTGAACCCCAAGTCGAGAATTTCCTCGGCGATCTCGCGACACTCCGACGGCGTGCCAGCGATGGCGAACTTCCGTACGAGCGAATCCGAGATTAGCGCGAAAATCTCCGGATCGTCGTAGCGATCGTGTTGGAAGTACCAGCCAGTTGAGCGCGCCAGCGCCGCCTCCACCCGCGCGTACCACGCATCGTCGTAGCCGAGCTCGGTCGGACGGATGAGCGCGGCGTAGTGCGCGACGTAGCGCTTTACGCTGCGGCGCGCCAACCCGCCGTCGCCCGAGGTGCACAGCGTGACGCGTGGGGCGACTTCGATCGACGACGCGGACCTGCCCGCCCGGACCACGCCCTCGGCAATCCACGTCCGGTATTCACCCGCGAGTGCTGGCGACAGGTATCTGCCTCCCACCAGCACAATGTCCGCGACCTCGCCAGCCAGCCGCATGACCTGCGGGCTGCGCGTGCCGATCGAAATCGGCACATGAGCCGGACCGTGCTGCAGCCGCGCGCCATGCAGCGAGACCGTCTCACCTTCGTAATCAACCGTGCGACCCTCGAGGAGGGCTCGCACTGTTTCGACGCACTCCCGAAGGTGGGTGACCGGCTGGCAGGTACAACCTCCGATCACCTCCAAGCCCGCGCCGGCTCCGATGCCGAGGAAGAAGCGTCCACCCGAGGCATCATGCAGCGTCGCCGCGATGCCCGCGAGCACCGCCGGATGTCGCGTGTACGGGTTGGTGACCATCGGACCGATCCCGATTCGCGACGTCTCGTGGGCGACAATGCCGAGGAGCACGAAGCAGTCCTGCCAAAGCACAACGTCCGAGACTCCAAGCCGGTCGAAGCCAGCGTCCTCGACCATCCTCGCCAGCTCGACGACCTCACGCACCGACATCCCCGGCGTTATCTCAGCCTCGACGGTCAGTGGCATCAGAGTACCGGGTACTTGGCCTTGTCGGGCAGGCCGGACCGCGCGGCGATTGCCTCACCCGCCTCCTGGCAGCGCGCCCAGAAATCCTCCTCGTCGATCGTCGTCATGCGGCCGTCCTCCACGACCTTGCGACCGTCGACAAAGACGGTATGGACACCACGGCCATCCGCCGACCAGACGAGCTGATTCATCACGTTCAACAGCGGTCGCCACTCAGGACGATCGGTGTCGTGCAGAACGACATCAGCCTTCTTGCCAGGCTCGAGAGACCCGATCTCGTCCTCGGCGCACATCGCCTTCGCGCCACCCAGGGTTGCCATCTCGTAGGCCTTCTCGGCCGGGAACATCTGCGGATCGGTGCGCGAGTCCTTGAACAGCCCCGCGACGAGATACGTCGCACGCATGAGGTCGCTGTAGTTCGACGCGTTGTTGCCGTCAGTGCCGATCCCGAGGTTTATCCCCGCCATCGCCATCTCCGGCATCTTGCCCACCTGCGTCACCCCGTAGCTCACCTTCAGAGCGGTCGTCGGGCAGTGCGCCACGGACACGCCAGCCTCGGCCATCACGCCCAGCTCGACGTTGTCCACCTGCACACAGTGCGTGATGGCGACGTCCGGTCCGAGCACGCCGAGTTCGGCGAGGTGCACCATCGGCCGCTGGCCGAACTCTGCAAGGAATCCCTCGGGGTCGAGCTTGGCCGGGGACATGTGGAAGCTCATCCCCGTGCCGTACTGGTCGGCCAAGGTGCGCGCCGCCTTCCACAACGGATCGGAGCACGTCGTGTGCCCGACGAGGATCGACCACGTCTGGATCCGTCCGTCGGCGACCGAACGGTGCGCCGCGATTGACTTCTCGAGGTTACGAATGGCCTCATCGGTGTCCTGCTTGTAGACATCCGGCTCTGGTGGCAGGTCCCAGATCCACCGCCCGACCCGGCCACGGATGCCCACATCCACGAGACCCTCGACGACCTCGTCAAGGAAACGGATGGTCCCCGCTTCAAGGAACGAGGTCGTGCCGCTCTTGAGCATCTCGATCGATGCCAGCTGGGCCGATAGCCGCTCATCCTCGGCGCGGAAGGTCGCGTACAGAGGGCACAGCCAGGCAAACACGTTCTCCTCGAACGGCGTGTCGTCGGGCACATAACCGCGTGTCAGCGGCTCGCCCGTGATGTGGATGTGCGAGTTGACCATCCCCGGAGTGACGACGAAGCGGTCGCCACCGACGGTCTCGCGCGCCTGATACCGCACCTTGAGGTCAGACGCCTTGCCCACGTCGATGATCGATCCGTCACGGATCGCCACCGCGCCGTTGCGGATGATGTCGCGGTCGCGGTTCATCGTTACCACGTACCAGCCCTTTATTAGGGTGTCTATTACCTCGGGCATGTCCATCCTCCTCGTTTCCGAGCCGTTTAGCCTGATTTCTCTGCCACATACATCTGGTTGAAGCCAATCGGCTCGACCAGCCGGATGGCGTGGAACCCCGCGTCGCGGATCCACTCTGAGACCTCCCCGTTGGTGAACGTCCCGCCGCGACGCGTCGCCGCGACCATCGTGACTCCCATCAGTACGCCGAACGGATTGAACTTCCGCGTGTTATCGCGGAAGTAGTCGGCCACGACCACGCGACCTTCGGGCTTCAAGGCGTCGAACGCGCGACTAATCAGATGCCGCGCACCGTCGGCCCCCTCGGTGCGGATCACGTGGCCGAGCACCACCATGTCGTACGCGCCGGACTCAATCGCGACTTCGTGGAAGTCCCCGGGCAGCCACGTCACCCGATTGGCGACGCCGAGTCGCCGCAGGGTACGCTCCGCCGCGCCGATCACTCCCGGCAGGTCGTTCACTGTGCTCGTGGCCTCCGGATCCTTCGATAACACGGCGGCGGTCCACGGTCCGCACCCAGCGCCGAGGTCGAGCAGTCGCGTGCCACGGCGGCGGCTATACCCAATCTTCAGGTCGGCACGTGTCGCTGCACGAAGGATGGTGGGGAACGTGGCCTCGACGAGCGGCAGGTAGAAGGCGGGGGCATCATTCTCGATTGGCGTGGACGGCGTCCCATGTCGGAAGGTGTTGGCGAGGTCAGTCCAGTTCTCGAGCGGGCCAGGCGCGACCGCGATGAGGTCGGCCATCGACGCCGGGCCGTCGGTTGTCAGATATCGCGCGGCTAGGTCGCCCAACCTATATTCGTCGCAGTACTGCTCGATCATGCCGATCGCCACCAGTCCGTCCATAAGGAACAGGCCCGTGCGCTCGGGCACGTCAAGTTCGCAACAGATCACCCCCAAGCGGCAGGGCTGCAGGCGCTGCAGCGCGTCGAACACGCCGAGCTGCACCGCCGACACCAGCAGCCAGTAGTTGCCGTAGCCCTGAATCACTCCCCACACTGGTGCAGAAGCCGGCGGTTTGTGGTCGCTCCACGGCGTCCCAACGTGCGCCGCGGTGTGCTTCTTCTTCAGCTCGGGATACGGTGCGTCGCGCTCGGTCGCCTGCTGGGTCATGGCTTCAACAGAATCTTGCCGACGACCTCGTTGTTCTGCATCTTTTTCTGTGCCGCACCCGCCTCGGCGAACGGGAACGACGAGTCGACAACGACCTGATATCCGCCGCGACAGAACTCCTCCCACGCGGGACGGAACTCCTCCGGGCGGTAAGGGTCGCTGCCAAGTATCTGGATGCCCATGTGGAACATGAACCCGAGCGACGGGATCGTCGCCGAGTCGCCAGTGGTGTTGCCACAGTTGACGAGGCGTCCGCGCGGGTTCAGCGAGAACATCGACTGCGCCCACAGCGCAGGCCCGACGTGATCGAACACCATGTCGACGCCGACACCCTTGGTATGCGCATGGGCGAACCTCGTCACGTCCTCCGTGCGGTTGTTGCACGCCGCGGTCGCGCCCAATTCAACCGCGCGCCGACACTTCTCGTCGGTGCCTGCGGTCGCGACCACGGTCGCACCGCGCTTCACCGCAAGCTGGATGGCCGCGACGCTCACTCCGCTTCCCGCTGCGTGTATCATTACGGTCTCTCCCGGCTGGAGTCGGCCGACCGCGAACATCGCATGCCACGCCGTGAGGTAGCAGGTGGGGAAGGTGACGGCGGCATCGAAAGATATCTCGTCAGGGATCTGATACACGTGCGTCGCAGGCGCGACGCAGTACTCCGCGTAGCCTCCCGGCACCGTTCCGCCAATGATTCCGAGCTCACCGTAGAGGTCACCCATATTCGCGTAGCGCGAGCCCTCGGCAACGCCGGCGAGCGACGGATCAATCACAACCCGGTCACCGACTGCCACACCGATGGCCTTCGAACCGACTTCGACGACCTCGCCGACCACGTCCATTCCCGCAATGTGCGGAAACGAGAATCCCGGCATCGTGAACCAGCCGTTGCGCTGGACAATGTCGAGGTGGTTCAGCGCTGTGACCGCCACCTTGACCACGACGTCGTGAGTGCCCGCGGCGGGATCGGGCAGGTCGCCGTGCTGCAAGACCTCAGGCCCGCCATGTCGCTCGTAAAACACCGCCCTCAATCGGTCCTCCTCTCTCTTCGGTGGTCTGTCACTTCAGGCCGCGTACAAATGGCCGTGCTAGCGCGGCGGGCTGCCGCGTTTGCCTGGCGAACAATAACATTACGACAATCGTTGCGAGGAACGGCAGCGAGGCGAGCAGTTGGCTGTTCAAACCATAGCCGAGGATCATCGGTAGGTTGAGCCGCAACGCGTCGACGTAGCCAAAGAGGAGACAGCCAGCAAGCGCCCCGCGCAACGTCCAGCCCCCGAAGATGACAGCCGCAATCGCAATGATGCCTTTGCCACCGATGTTGCTGCTCTCGAAGCGCCCGACTTGACCGAACAGGTATACCGCGCCACCCACTCCTGAAAGTAGGCCCGCGTAGAGAATCGTCTGACGACGCCTCGCGTTGACGTTTATGCCCGAGACATCCGCGGCTTGCGGATCCTCACCCACCGCACGGACCTCAAGACCCCAATTTGTGCGCTTCACGAGCCACCATGTCAGCGGAATGAAGGCATAGATCGCATACATCGGCCAGCGCTGTCCGAACAGTGCGGGTCCAAGGACCGGAATGTCCGAGAGCAGGGGGATCGACGCGACGTTGGCCAGCTGCGTCTCGAGGTCGAAGCGCGGCTGGAGGAATGCTGCGAGACCAAGCAGGAGGATGTTCAGCGTGAGCCCGATGCCGAACTGGTCGGCGGCGAAGAAGTGACTCAGCCACGCCTGCAGCGCTGCAATAAAGACGCCGATCATGCCACCGACCGCTATGGCGAGCGCGAAGTTCGGCATCGCGGTGAACGAGATAGCTGCGCCAAAGTGTCCGCCGAGCAGCATGGCTTCCACCGAGATATTAATAGTGCCCGCGCGCTCAGCCACCCATTCGCCAACGGCCGCGAATGCCAGCACTACCGCCAGGCGGAACGTACTCTCGTAGAGAGGCCCATCGGTCAGTAAGTTGACTAGAAAACCGGGCACGGTCAGACCCTCTCGGTCTGCCTGGCCATCGCACGCCGCTTGCGACGGAGCTCGCTGATCGCCGGCGGGATGAACAGTGCGACGACTAGCAGTGCGCGGACAACATCGACGAGCACGGCTTCGATGCCGGCCACGGACAAGAACATTGAACCGCTGCGGAGTGCCGCGAAGACGACTGCAACCGGCACCGCGAGGATCGGACTATTGCGGGCGACCAGCGAGACGAGCAGACCGTCCCAGCCCACACTCGAGGAGAAGCCCGACGAGAACTTGTACTGTGACTCACCACCGGCGAGCATCATTGCCCCCGCGGTGCCGGCCATCGCGCCCGATACCAGAATCGCCGACATGCCGTAGCGGAAGTGCGAGACACCAGCGCGCTGAGCGGTCCGTGAATTAAGCCCGAGCACCTTGAGGCGGAACCCCCAGGTCGTCCGCGAGAGCAGCCAGCTAAATGCCAGCGCTATCACGAGCGCAATCGGTACCGACAGCGAGAACCGGTTGCCGAAGACCTCGATGATTCCAAGCCGCGATCCAGCTGCGACCGCCGCGCTCTGCAGGAGTCGGTTCGGCTCGCCCGGCACCACGTTCAGCAGTAGCGCGCCACGTGTCAGGGTGAACGCCGCGATCTGCGACGCGAGGTACACGAGAAGCAACGTCGACAGCACGATGGGAATCCGGCGCCAGTACCAGAGCACACCCGCAAGGCCAGCCCACAGTGCGCCCGCCACGGCGCCGAGCGCGATACCGAGCACGAGCATGATCGGGGAGCCTGGCTGAACGAGAGTCAGGATGAAGGCCCCACCCATGGCTCCAACGAGCAGCTGCCCCTCCTGCCCAATGTTGACGATGCCCGCCTTGGTCGCCACGCCACTGCCCACGGCAACGAGTAGCAACGGTGCCGTACGACGAAGTGTCTCGCCCCATCGACCAGGGCTCTGGAACGCACCGTCCACGAGTGCATTCACCGCCCGCGACCACGACGATCCGTTGAACTCGATCAGCAGCAGCGAAATCAGCAGTGCGCCCACTAGGCACGCGACATACAGCAGCGCGAGCTCGCGCTGGTCGCTGCTGAACCGCAACCGACCGACCGCCGAGCGCGATACCATATTCATATAGCGCCGCCCATCAGCATGCCAAGGCGCGTCATGTCCACCGCCTCGTTGCGCATCTCGCCTACGATCGCGCCTTTGTAGATCACGACAATCCGGTCGGCGAGATGGAGAATCTCGTCCAGCTCGCTCGAAATCAGTAGCACTCCGACGCCGGCGTTGGCGGCTTCGCGGAGCCGGTCACCCATGTACTCGATCGCGCTCACGTCGAGGCCGCGCATCGGCTGCGCCGCGACGAGCACCTTTGGGCGGACCGATAACTCTCGCGCAAGCACGACACGCTGCTGGTTACCACCAGAAAGTGTCCACATGGGCACATCGGGCGAAGGGCAGGACACCCCAAACTGCGAGATCAGGCGCTCGGCCGACTTGCGCATTGCAGTGCGGTCAAGCGCGCCGTGACTCGATACCCGGTTAAGCGACGTCAGCATCAGGTTCTCTGCGACCGTCATGTCAAGAACGCAGCCTGAGTCGTGTCGGTCCTCGGGCACCACACCGATGCCAGAGGCGGCCATAGCCCCCGCACGACCGGTCTCGACGGCAACACCACCGACTTCGACCGTCCCCGTCGTCACCTTGCATAGGCTCGATAGCACATCGGCCAGCACTCGCTGGCCATTCCCCTCCGTACCGGCCACGCCCACGATCTCCCCCGCGTGCACGGTTAGCGATAATCCGTCGAGCACCGTGCCGCCGCGCCGGCTCGCCACCGTCACGCCGGAGAGCCGCAGCACCGCGTCGCTGCCAGCGCCATGGCGCATGTGGTGGGCTTCGCTCGTGTGCAACCGTACGTCTCGCCCCACCATCGCGCGCGCCAAATCGTCTAGCGTGCTGTCGGACGTCGGCATCTCCGCAACGATGCGACCGTCGCGCATAATCACCACATTGTCCGTAGCCCGCAACACCTCCTCGAGCCTGTGGCTTACCAGTGCCACTGTTCCGCCCTCGTCGCGAACCACCTGGCGGAGCACTGCGAACAGCTGCTCACTCTCTTCCATCGTCAATACCGACGTCGGCTCGTCGAAGATGAGCACTCGAGGGTTGCGACGGAGGCACTTGATAATCTCAACGCGCTGGCGTTGCCCCGCAGTCAGCGAGCCGACACACGAATCGGGGTCGATCTCCAGCCCGTAGCGTCCGCCAATCTCGGCAACGATGGTGCGTGCGCTGCCCGCGTCTAGCCGGTTACTGCGGTCGCCGAGTACTACGTTTTCCCACACCGTCAGCGCGTCGACGAGGCTGAAGTGCTGATGAACCATACCGATTCCGAGGTCGGCCGCGTTTTGCGGACTCTTCACCAGTACCCGCTGGCCATCCATGTAGATCTCACCCGAGTCCGGCGTCACCAACCCGATCAGTATCTTCATGAGTGTCGACTTTCCAGCGCCGTTCTGGCCGAGAATGCCGTAGATACGACCCGCCTCAAGCACCATCGAAACGTCGTCGCATGCACGCAGTGCGCCATACGCCTTCGTAATCGAATTCAAGGAAACGACCGGTGGGGGGGCTTGCGCCCCCCTACCGATAATCTCTTCGCTGTCAGGTTGCTTAATGATCAGCCTGCGTAAGCCTTGCCTTTGATCGCACCCAAGGCCGCCGCGAGCTCACCCGCTGCGAGTTTGGCATAAATTTTCTGCATCGCAGCGTCCTGCTCGGGCGTCGGGCTGCAGATGAATGCGCCAGGTGAAGCGTTCGGACCGGCGTTATCACCAGGACGAAAGGTAAGTTTATCACCCTCCTTAAACGTGCCTGCGATGATTCGCTTCATGGCCTCGATGACGTAATCGCCGCCATCGAACCGAACCTCGATCTGGTACGCCAGATCGGTGCGTTCACACCCGTCCGCCTTGCCTGCAGTCATTGTAGGGATACCGTCGGTGTTTGCCAACTGGACAATCGCTTGATGGGCTCCGTCGAGGTATGGGTAGACCGCACCTAGTCCCTTCCCCTTGGCCGAGTTGTAAGCTTCGGTAGCTCCCGCAGTATTTGCGAAGTCGTACGGGTACGCACCCGTCGGGACGTAGCTGAAGCTTGCCTCGGGCAGCGCATCCTTCAGGCCGAGCTCGTAGGACAGGTAGGCCTCCTTCTCGAACGGCAGGTCACAACATGCGAGCATCACGACAGACTTATTTGCCGAATCAGCGAGTAGCAGACCCGTCGCGTAGCCAGCCGTGTAGTTGATCTCCGCGGAGTCGTCAAGCGTCTGCGCGAGCCCCGGGACGTCCTTGCCGTAACCAGCACCGCAGTTGCAGTACCAGAAGATGTCGGGGTACGCCTCGGTCAACGTGTCAAGCGGACCAGCAATCTCGCTGGCCGCCACGACAATTACCTCGGCACCCTGTTGGGCGATTGCCTCGAGTTTCTCCGCGGACTGCTCCGCCTCGATCTTATCGACGACAATCGGCTCGGGCTGTGCGTACTGCGCTGCAATGGCCCTCACACCGTCGACGGTTGCTTGCACGTACGCACCGTCGTTCGCTGGACCGGCAGCAGCGACGGCGAACTGGATCATGCCGTCACCATTGGCGTCGAGCGCTTGTAGGCCCGCTGGAAGGGTCTCCTCCGTCGCTGCTTCGGTGCTTTCAGGCATCTCGGTTACCTCGGTAACCTCGTCTATGGTGCCGTCCTCACCACCGCATGCGACTGCGACGACGGCGAGCACGGCTGCCGCCGCAAAGCCCCTGATTGTGGATTGCTTCATGTTTCCTCCTCGTATTGGAATTGGTGTATTTGTTACGTAATGCTTCAAGTTGAATCGGACCAGAGGGACCGTTCCAACTATTGCACAACGTGGATCCGTTGTCGCATCACCTCCTCAGGAGCGCTACGACATCGGTCTTGTAGCGGTAGGCGGTCGACAGCGGCTCGCCTCCCGCGAGCGCTTCCTCGAGCCGCTCCTCTGCGGCAGCGTACCGCACGGAGTCCGCGAGAACCTGATTCTGCATTTCGGCACCGATGACGACGCAGCCATCGGCGTCGACGACCACCGTGTCGCCGTCGCGCACTATGGTACCCCCCACGTCGACCGGGCCGCCGACCGCGCACACCGTCGCACAGCCGTTCGGGCCGACCACACCACGACGCGATGCGTAGACCGGCATTCCCAACCGTGCAAGGTCGTCAATATCGCGTACCGAGCCGTCGACCAGCACAGCGACTGCGCCCGCTGCGCGCGCCGCCCTGGCGAGGATGCCTCCCCAGACACATCCCTTAATCCGGTCCGCCCCTCCGACAATGACCACCTTGCCGGATAGGTCCCCCGACACAAGTCGGTACATCGGTGAGAAATCCCCGCCCGTCGCCGCTACATCAACTTCGATCGTCATCGCCTGCCCACACCGCGGCGTGGCACTCGGTACCACCGGAACGAGCGGGGGCGTTAGCCACCCACCGACACCACGGAGGGCCAGAACATCGGCTACAACCGATGCGGGCGGGACGCTTCTAGTCATCTAAACTCGGAGACTACCCGAACGCGCCGTCCTGGGCCAGTGGCTGGTGTAGCGCTGCACAAGCCAGCGGTTGAATTGCACGTGGCTCTCCTCCTGCCAGGAATAACGACCGCGCGCAGCGAAGCGCGACTTCATGCCACGCTGCACTTTGGTCGTCGCGTCCTGGTCTTGCTTTACGAACACCTGTACACCCGCGTCACTCATTTTGAGGAGGTGCTCGAACATGGGATGCTCGAGTGCGGACGGGTGAAAGAGGTAGCCGATCTCGACATCGATCGTGTCTGGCGTCTGCGGCCGGACGATGAAGAAGAACGCTTGGTCCGGCGCGGTACCAAAGCACAGGCTCGGTGGCATCAACGCGAAGGTCGAGCGCCAGCGCTCTTCCTCCGTCAACTTCGGAAACACTGGCATAAGCGCCTTAGTCGTGGCGTTGAAGCCGCCGTCGATGTGCGTGTAGCCGTTAGTGCGGAACATCACATTCGACGAGTCGTCCCACTGCACCGGGAAGGCGGCGAGGTTGCTCGGGCAGAAGTCTTGGATAGTGTGGTGTAGGCGGTTGGCATGGTAGCCGTCATTAAAGTTCTCCATCATCACCTTCCAATTCCACGGAAGATCAGTGAGGACAAAAGTCGCTGGACATACCGTGTTCTCGAGTTCGTAGTTCGCTAAGAACGGCTCGTACCTTGACATGGTCGGCGCGAACGGCGCTGCGTCGCGGTCGAAGTTCACCATGATGAACCCCTGCCATAGCTCAACCTTCAGGTTTGGCAGGCCGTAGTCCTTCTTGTCGAATCGCTCGGTGCGCTCCATTGCCGGCGCACCGAGCAGCCGTCCATCGAGTCCGTACGACCAATGGTGATACGGGCACATGAAGGTACCGCAGTTGCCCCTGTCGTCGCAAATCTGCATGCCACGATGCTGACAGATCGAAGAGAAAACCCGCACCTGCGCATCCTTCCCGCGAGCGACGATCACATGCTCATCGTTGACGACGGTCGTGAAGTAGTCTCCGTTCTTCGGGATGCTGCTGGCGCGGCCGATACATAACCACTCGTGGCTAAACAGAGTGCGACGCTCGAAGTCGAGGAACTCTTGGTTCGTGTAGCACTCCTGCGGCAGGGTCTTAGCCCTCGAAATATCCTGCGTCGACTCCGACATCGACGCGAGCAGGGTCGACGTAAAGATGGTCATGATGCTCCCTCCATCGCAAGTGACCGATCGTGTTCCGTCAGCATGAATTTGCGGATCTTACCGACGCTGGTCCGCGGCAGCTCGTCGATGAATGTGATGTCGCGCGGCAGCTTCGACTTGCTCAGCCTTTGCGCACACCATTCGTGTAGTTCGCTGACGGTAGGCGGCGACAAGGGGTCACGGGGGACTACAAAAGCGATCGGAACCTCGTCGAACACTGGGTCGGGCCGACCAACGACTGCGGCCTCGAGCAGTCCTGGGTGTTCTGTGAGAACCTGCTCGACCTCGACGATCGACACGTTCTCACCCGACACCTTGAGCACGTCGGCTCGCCGGCCGTCGAACCAGTAGCGGGCCGAGGCATCGCGCATTGCGCGGTCGCCCGTGAGAAACCAATCGCCGCGGAAGCTGCGTTCAGTTGTTGCGAGGTCGTCGAGGTAACCGTCGAACAGAGTGATTCCCCGAACGCCCTTTACCACGATCTCCCCAACCTCGCCGTCTGCCGACCGGGCACCACTGGGATCGTGGATGTCGACCTCGCAAGCAGGCGACACGAATCCCATGCAGTCGGCGATCGGCGCAACCTTTGAGTCCGTAAGCACCGCGGGGATCGTCTCCGTCATACCGTAGAGCTGGCGCGGGGAACAGCCAATCAGAACAGAGAACTCCTCGTACTGGCCGTCGGCGAGGTTCATTGCATACCAGCAGTGCTGCAGGGCGAGTCCGACTACCGGCGTCGCACCGCGCGCGAGGATCATTCGGATCGGGGCAGCGAAGAGGCTCGCATGCGTTGCGCCGTGACGGTGGGTCTGCTTGAGGAAACGGCTGGCTGAAAAAGCATGCATGAGCGCGACCGAGGCGCCGACCGCAATCGCACTGGCAAAGCTGTAGTACTGCGCGTTGGCGTGGAAAAGTGGTAGCACCACAATCTGCCGGTGCTCCTCGCGAAGCTCCGACGCGGCAGCCATAACCTGACCGGCAAAGGAGTAATTGGCCTGCGTCACAATGACACCCTTTGGCTTCCCGGTCGTGCCCGACGTGAACATAACTGCTGCACGGTCGCACGGTGCGACTTCGGGCCACGCGGTGTACACTTCGACACCGAACACTTCAAGCCCACAGTCGTCCTCGTCAACTTCGATAACAGGCATCGCTCCGGCCGCGGCCCGGTAACTTTGCCGGCGGTGGACGGAGCAGATGCCGAGTCGCGTACGAGTGCGCGAGAGATGCTCGACGAGCTCCGGGGTACTTGACATCGGATCGGACGGGACGATCCATGCACCGAGCCGGACAGCAGCGATCCACGCGGCGACGAACGCCGGAGAATTTGTGAGGGCGAGGCTGACGCTGTCGCCCTTGCACACGCCGTGATTCACGAACGACGCGGCACACCGCCCGACAAGAGCGTCGAATTCGCCGTATGTCCACGAGGCCGTCGAACCGTCAGAGCGCTCGAACACGAGGAAGGGCGCACCGGCGCGACTTCTGACCGCGCGGTCCCACAGTGATGCGAATGCGACGCCCCCCACTTCAATCACGTCGGATTTACCCTTCGATTCCGCAGCCGCCGCCGCCAGGCAGGTCGAGCCGCACGCGGTCACACTCGCGCAACGAGATCCGGGCCTGCGTGCGGACCGGTTCGCCGTTGACCAAGAACCCACCCACTGCACCCTCGCCTCCACCAAAGATGCCCTGTGGCGGCACGGCCAGTCGCGACGTCACCGCGTTGAGCTGCCACCCATGCGGCGCCTCCGACACTGTGAACTCGATGGTCTGCCCGAGTCCACCGACCGTCCGACCGACGCCACCTGATCCGCGCCGCAGCTCCTTGCGGTAAAAACGGATCGGTGCCGACGCTTCCACGACTTCCACCGGCACGGCGGCGACGCCAGTCGGGTACGAGCACGCCGAGAGGCCAGGCTTTGTGGCTCGGGCACCGACACCGCCTGCGTAGGTGAACATCGATGTAATGAAGGGACTACCGTCGGCGTGCTTGCCGCTCACCTGCATGGTCCACACCGCGCCGGAGCCCTCGGCCATCGCCTGCTCCGGCTTGATCTGAGCCAGCGCCTTGAGCAGTGCGTTCGGTAGGAACATGCCGACGACGTGACGGGCCGTACAAGGCTGGGGCGAGACGGCGTTCACGATTGAGCCCTCTGGAGCCTCGACAAGAATCGGTGCGAGGCTGCCGTGATTGTTCGGCAGCTCGGGGTTGAGAACCGATCTGATCGTAAACGTCGTGTACGCGTGAGTGTAGTTGCGGACGACATTGATGCCGTATGGACTGGCGCCGGATGAGCCGGTGTAGTCGACGAGGATCTCACCTTTGTTCGCGTCGACCATGAGGGCACAGTGGATATGGATGCGGCTTCCGTCAGCAAGGTCGAGTTCGGCACTCGAGCGGTAGGCGCCACTGGGAAGCGACCTGATAACCGCACGTGTCGCGGCCTCGCTGCGGTCGATAATCTCGTCGGCCAGAGCCTCGATGTCGTCGAGTCCGAATTGCAGCATCAGGTCGAGCAGCCGGCGCGCGCCGACCTCGCCCGACGCCATCTGCGCCTGCAGGTCCCCCGCCATGTGGTCAGGCTGCCGTACATTCGAAAGGATGAATTTCCAAACATCGGGATTCCGCGATCCCTGCACCATCAGGCGACAGATCGGAATCCAAATCCCTTCCTCGAACACGTCGCGGGCGCCCGCCCCGATGCCATATCCGCCGACATCGGTATGATGAATCGTGGAACCAAAGCACGCGACGACGCGGTCGCCCTTAAACACTGGGTACAACACCGTGACATCGAGCAGCTGTCCCGCCGTCTTGTAGGGGTCGTTCGTGATAAGTACGTCGCCTGGGTGCAGGTCGGAGATCGGATACTCCGCAAGGATCGCCGATGCCGCGCGCGCGAGAGAATTGATATGCCCCGGCGTCCCGGTGACGGCCTGGGCGACCATTCGACCACGGCGGTCGAAGACCGCGTTGGCGAGGTCGCCAGCCTCACGCACGATCGGCGAGAACGCGGCGCGCTGTAACGCTCTCGCTTGCTCGTTCACGGTCGCGATCAGACTCTGCCAGAGCACCTCAAGTTCGATCGGATCGAACGTACGGCGTGCGGTCATCGTGCGCTCCTCTCGGCAACCAGCGAACCGTCGGGTCCAACTGTGACCGTCCATCCCGGACGGATTACACATGTAGTCTCGCGCTCCTCTACGATCACCGGGCCGTCGACCACCTGTCCGATGCCCATCTCCTCGCGCCGATAGACCGGCGTCGGCACCGCCTCTGAGCCACGTACGAACCTCACCAATCGTGTCGCGTGAGGCGAAGCCGTACCCGGGCCGAAGATGGTTTGTGGGTCGACGTCGCGCGCCGGCGCAAACGCGGACAGCCGCCAAGTGACCACCTCGATACCCATATCCGGAATCGTGAGTCCGTACACGCGCCGATACTCCTCTTCAAATACCTTGCGGACGGTATCCCCCGTCGCTGGCCATCGGTCGCCCTCGCCGAGCCAGACCGTTATCTCATTCCCCTGACCGACATACCGCGAGTCGATCCCGTACCGGAACCGCACTTCAGACGACTCTACTCCGGCAGAAGCGAGCACCCGGCGTCCCTCCGCGCGTAGCTCGTCAAGTAGCTGTTCGCGCTCGACTTCGTTGATGCCGTCGATTGGACGAACCATACTCCGTGCGAGGTCGATACGCACCGGGGACACCAGCGTTCCGAACGCAGAGAGCACGCTGGCATTGACAGGGAAGATCACCCTCGGCGACTCGAGCACTTCTGCGACACCGCACGCATGCACCGGTCCGGCGCCGCCGAACGCGAGTAGCGTCACCCCGCGGAGGTCAACACCGAGTTCGACGGCGTGCATTCGTGACGACGCCGCCATGTTTTGGTTGACGAGCTCGTGTACACCGGCGGCCGTCTCGCCGATTGTGAGGCCGAGCGACGCCGCCACGACACCGATTGCGGACTCCGCGGCGTCGTGGTACAAACGCATGTCGCCGCCGAGAAAATACGAAGCATCGAGCATGCCGAGCACGAGGTCGGTATCAGTGACGGCCGGCTTGCTCCCTCCGCGTCCGTAACACGCAGGACCTGGAACGGCACCCGTCGACTCGGGTCCGACCTTCAGCAGTCCGAGGTCGTCGACCCATGCTTGGCTCCCACCGCCAGCGCCAATCTCAACGAGGTCGATACTCGGTACGGAGACAGGGAACCCCGATCCCTTCTTCAAGCGGTAGATGCGTGCGACCTCGAAAGTGTTGGTCAGCTCGGGCTCACCATCAACGATGAGGCACGACTTAGCGGTCGTGCCGCCCATGTCGAAACACATCAGCCGCTGTTCGCCCAGACGCCGGGCGAACCAACTGCCGGCGAGCGCCCCAGCGGCTGGGCCCGACTCCACGAGGCGGATCGGAGTCCGCGCCGCGTCTTCCACGGACACAACTCCGCCGTTTGACAACATCATAAGTACCGAGCCGCCGAAGCCTTCCGACTTCAGCCAGAGTTTGAGTTCCTCGAGATATGGGGCGATGACCGGTATCGTTGCCGCGTTACATGCAGTGGTGATCATTCGTGGATACTCGCGGATCTGCGGGGATACATCCGAAGAGACGCACACTGACACGCCGAGCGCGCCTCGCAGATGGTCGGCGACCGCACGTTCGTTTGCCGGATTTGCATAGGAGTTGATTAGCGTCACGCCCACGGACTCGACGCCGAGAGAGGCGAGTTCAGCGGCGATGCGATTCAGCTGCTCGCGCGACGGTGCCGCTTCAATGTGGCCCTTCGCCGACGTGCGCTCGTCGATTTCGACGATGCGCTCCCGCGGCACTGGTGGCTCGGGAAACTCGATCTGTAGGTCGTACATGTCGTAGCGGTGCTCGTCGCGGATCAACAGCGTGTCGCCGAAGCCAGCCGTAGTGACTAGCCCTGACCTACCCACCTTCCCCTCGATGAGTGCGTTCGTGATCAGCGTCGTGGCGTGCACGATCGGCGCCACAATTTCAGCGGGTGACACACCGGCTTTGGCGAGCAGTTGGCGTACGCCGGTGCGCACCCCTTCTAGCGGCGCCACTGGGGTGGTCAGCGTCTTGTCGACGACGACACGGCCGGATGCCACATCGAGAAGGACCACGTCGGTGAAAGTGCCGCCGATGTCGACGGCCAGGCGCCAGTCGGGAGGTGCCATGGTCAGACAACTTTCCTGGGTGGCGAGAACAGGTCGAGGATCCACACCTCATTCAATTCATCATCGCCGATGAATTTGCTGTCACCGTGCCAAACGCCAGCAGGCGCGACATAAATCTCACCCGCATGCAGTGTCACTCGCGACTGGTCGTCCCTCTCGCCGATACGGAAGTCGAGCGCGCCACGCACGATGATGCCCAGCTGCTCCGTGTCCTCGTGACGGTGGACGATTGAGCCCGTCGAGCCGCCCATAATGCGCCAAAACCAAAGCTGCAGACGCTCACCCGTAACCACTCGGCGACGGAATCCGGGACGGTCCGTTTCCAAGAAGGCCGCCTCGTCGAAGAAGTGGCAGTACTGATTGGTCAGGTTCATCAGTGCAGCTCCTAAGTCAGCCGCTCAATCATCCGGCGCTCGACGTCGGACAAGTGGGTGTTGACCGCGCCCTCCGTCGCGAGACGGTCCCGGTCGCACAGCGCCCGCGCAATCTCCACGTGGGCGGCACTGGACGAGCAGATGATATCCGCGACCTCGGAGACGTTCGCAGTGTTGGACAACAGCGACAAGAACTCGTTTGAGCGAAATAGTGCAGCTAAAACTTTGGAGTACACGTCGGCGAGCAGGTCATTGCCGCACGACTCGGCGATGATCGAATGGAACTGACAGTCAATCTGGCGGAACTCGGCGATCGACTGCGTGCGCATGTTGGCAATTCTCCAAATCTCGGCGCACGCCTTATCGGTCGCCCGCTCCGAGGCCAGCGCCGCGAGCGCTGGCTCTATCACCCGACGCACTTCGAACAACTTGCGCACCGTCGCCTTGCGGCGGTCGCTTCCATCGATGGACACCTCGGGGAGACGCTCGACAACGACCATGCGGTTGCCCTGTCGTCGCACCCATCCGGCGAAGGCGAGACCCTGGATGGCCTCGCGGACCGATGTGCGGCCGACCTGAAAGCGGATGCAGAGCTCGCGCTCGGCGGGGATCGGCTCGCTCGGCGCGATGTCACCTCGCCGAATGGCATCGATCAGCCGTTCGCGGACTGTCTCAGCGACGGTCCTTCTCTCGGTCTGAACGAATGTGTACTGAGTCATACGAGCCCGAACTGCGCGAAGTGCTTGCGATCGGCGGCAATGTTGAGTGGCTCGATGATTGCCTCGTGGGCCATCGTCCCCCAGTGCTCCTCGGGTACAAGCCACATGACCTCGAACTCGATGCCATCGGGGTCGCGTGAGTAGAGACTCTTGTTCACGCCGTGGTCGCTGGCGCCAATCAGCACACCCGCCGCCGCGAGGCGCTCCCGCATCTGCTCGAGTTCCTCGAGCGTCGGCACCTCCCAGGCGATGTGGTAGAGCCCGACAGTGCTGCGCCCCGCCTGGCTCGGCTCGGCACCCGATCCGATGGCAAAGAAGGCGATGTCGTGGTGGTTGGCGGACCCGTTCGCACGCATAAAGAGGTATCGCCCAGCCGAATCCTCGATCATCGGCTGAAACCCCAACACGTCCCCGTAGAAGCGCTTCGTGACCGGAATGTCGCGGACATAGAGCACAACATGGTTCAAGCGGGTGATTGCCACAGACTCCTACTTGGGCTCAACTTAATTGGTCTGACTGTCAGACCATAGCATGTGAGCTCGGCCGATGCAACCCAGCGAGTAGACAGCCACGCTAGCCGACAACACCTGCATGATGGGCAGGGACTTTAAACAAAGTTGCCATGGTCTGAGAGAATCGCGCCAATCTTCAATGGCACTGCTGTGAGCAGGCTCGGCAGGTTTCATCTCTTAGCCCCAAGTGTCGTCTGGCATCTGGAGAGCAGGCACAGAGTCATTGCTCGCATGCCTAGGCCTAGTGCAGTGCTACTCCACTCGCATTACAGAGGTTGCCCGGGCGATGACGAGTTGCTGGATCTCTGACGTTCCCTCGAAGATCGTGTGTAACTCAGTGCGCGAAGAGCAGGGCAACCTTGCCGCGGGCACGATGAGTACCGAGATACTCCACCGCGCGCGCAATCTCTGTTGCATCGCCGCCAGGCCGCACGTTGAAGTTCTGATCAATGATGGTGCGCATTGACCCCGCTTCGATCAATGCCGTCAAGTCATCAAGTTCTTCACTCCCCTTAGCGAGAAATACCATCCAACGTCGACCATGGGCGCGTCGGCGCACCGCAAGACCTAATGTTCGCGCCAGCGGCCCAAACGTCCGCTGCGCACGCACGCTGAGATCTATCGCCGCGCCGACCGCGAGATAGGCACCGCCGGGCACGATGATCCTGCTCAGCTCCTTGATCTGGCGATCACCTACCGCGTCAAACACGACATCGAACTGTCGACCCATTGCCGTGTAGTCAGACTTCTGGTAGTCGATCACATCATCAGCGCCGAGTGATCGGACCAACTCAACATTGCGCCCACTGCACACTCCCGTGACTTGTGCACCCATCACCCTCGCGAGCTGTATCGCGAATGTACCGACTCCACCTGATGCGCCAATCACCAACACGCGCTGCCCTTGCGCGATGCTCACCTTCGCCAGCGCCTG
>Ga0194123_10002470_pt1 | contig 24073 bp, 18 predicted proteins | sample TA2MahsurfametaG_5_FD_155479 | JGI IMG/M metagenome (GOLD analysis project Ga0194123, IMG submission 155479) | Freshwater microbial communities from Lake Tanganyika, Tanzania - TA2015023 Mahale A surface | ecosystem: Environmental > Aquatic > Freshwater > Lake | place: Tanzania: Lake Tanganyika... | reverse complement strand
CAATATGGGTAGTCGAAGGAGAAAAAGATGCTGACACTCTCATCAAAATGGGTATTTGTGCAACGACTATGCCCAATGGGGCGGGTACGTGGTTGCCCATCCATACAGAAGCCCTCGCTGGTGCTGTTGTGGAAATCGTCGCCGACAACGACGACGCAGGACTCAAACACGCCAAAGGTGTCTACGAAGAATTAACTGACGCTGGGTGTGACGTTCAGGTATGGAAATGCGGCAAGGGCAAAGACATAAGTGAACACGTCGCTTCTGGTGGAACGTTTGATGAACTTGAAGCAGTTGTGTTGTCCGAAATCTCAGACGAGCCACTCGCACAAGAAGTGGCTCCGCAAACACATGAGGGGAAGGCAATCAACGAGATTTTCGACCTGCTTGAACGCGACGACATGTCCGAGAGCCAGAAGTTATCTCGCGCCCAACTCATTATTTCTCGAACCTCAAGCACAAAAATAGTTGATACTGGAAGACTTGTTGAATGGTCCGAATTTGTAAGCGAATCAGATGACGATTCATACGATTGGGTAATCCCTGGTTTGATTGAACGAAGCGAGCGTTGCATTGTGGTTGCCGCCGAAGGCGTCGGCAAAACGATGCTGGCTAGACAGGTTGCAATATGTGTTGGTTTTGGAATTCATCCCTTTACGTATCAACCAATCAAGCCACAGACAACACTTTCTGTTGACCTGGAGAATCCAGAACGAATTATCAGGCGAACGTCTCGCTCTATTTACGCCGCCGCAAAATCTGTATCTCGCAACCCCAAACCACAGGCCCATTTGCTCATTAAGCCGCAAGGTCTTGACCTATTGCGCGCAGAAGACAGGGCCGTTCTGGAGGAAATGCTGGAAAAGACTAAGCCCGCACTGCTGGTGATGGGGCCTTTGTATAAATCATTTATTGACCCAGGCGGCAGAACCAGCGAAGCCGTGGCAATAGAAGTTGCTCGTTATCTTGACACCATTCGTGACATTTACCAGTGCGCAATGTGGCTGGAACACCATGCGCCGCTGGGTACATCTATGACCACGCGAGAATTGCGCCCATTCGGTTCTGCGGTGTGGTCTCGCTGGCCAGAATTCGGCGTCGCCCTACAGCCAGATACAACGGGCATGGCACACCACTACGACGTTCGTCATTTCAGAGGTGCACGTGACGAGCGCCAGTGGCCAACTAGAATTAAGAGGGGGAAACGATTCCCATTTGAGGTGGTCGAGTGGCCAGCCTCGGTTAAGGCGCCAACATGAGCAACACCCCAATGACAAAAGAATTTCTTGCCGAAAGGGATTCGCGTATTTTCAAGATGCGCCAGGCAGGTGTGGCAATATCGGAAATTGCTAAGCGAATGGGCGTGTCATCAAAAGTTGTTTCTTTGGCTATTTCCCGACAACTGGAAAAACTCAACAAAGAAAGTTCACTTGTTTACCCAGAAGTGTTGCGCATGGAGTTGGAGCGTCTTGACGCGATGCAGGCCGCACTGTGGCCGCTAACGCAGCATCGTAAAGTGACGCTCGATGACGGCACCGAGGTGTCTGTCGAGCCAGATATGAAGGCGGTGCAGCAAGTATTGGCAATCATGGATAGACGGTCAAAGTTGCTCGGTATGGAGCAGACCAACATCAACGTCTCTGCCGATGTCGCTCAAAGCACCCAGCAGGCGCCGATTCGCGCGACCCTGGCTGGTCAAGAAGGCATGCCGAAGCAAATCAATGCCTTTGACCCAGAAAGTGAGGCTAAGAAGTTGTTGGAATTGATGGCGATTTCTGGCGTCTTGCCAAAAGATACTGTCGCCCAGATGCTCGGGCAGCCGCCTATTATCGATGCAGAGGTGGTTGACAGTGAATCAGGAGAATCAAGACAACTTGAAAGCGGCGATAGACAAAGTGGCGGAGACGCTGAAGCCGACAGTATCGACAATCAATAAAGAAGACGACGGTCCTGCCGACAAGCAGGTGTTGATTCGCACCACCGAACCAGAACGGGAGCGCTGGAAGCGAGCGGCGGCACAAGAACGTGTTCCGCTTTCGCAGTTCATCAGAGAATGTCTCAATAAGCGAGCCATAGAATTGCTGGATTGCCAGCACCCAATTGACCAGCGTCGCTGGTATCCATGGGCAGAGTTTTGCCTTAAATGCGACTCAAGATTACGCTGATGTACTAGCCTGTAGATAAATCTAACGAGAAATGGGGGCATGTTTAAGTTTTATGACCATACTGATACCCAACGTTTTCGAATACGCACTTACTCCGCAGGAAGAGGCGCTGGTTGCGCGTATTGGTTATGAACGACAAAAGCCGATGTTTGCTCAGCCAGAGCGCAACCGTAACTATTACGAGGGCGAAGTGTGGGAGATGTGGCAGCACGCGGTCTGCGCGGGCGCAGAACTTGCTTTCGCGCGGATGTGCGGAATGACGGATTTCGTTCCACATGTCAACAAATTCAAGATGGTCAAGGATGTCGGTGGGTGGGAAGTTCGATACTCATTTGGCAACAGCATGCTGCGCATATCGGAGTGGGATGACCGAGACGCTTCGTACGTACTGCTCATGGACGGGCTACGCCACCGCACCCGCCGCAATCCCGAGAACGGCTGGGTCGGTGTGAACTATCGGGCGGTGTGTTGGGCCAATGGCCACGACATCATCGAGCGAGGCGAACGATTTGGTAATTCTTGGCGCGTTCACAAGAACAAGGCCAATAAGATGACCGACCTTCTGCAATACACAGAATCCGAAATTGGATAAATCTAACCAGAAAGCGAGTTTGATATGAATTTTGTAGACAGCCACGAAGTAGCACTTGACGTATTGGGCAACGGCAAAGATTTGTGGACGTGCAAGTGGTCAGGTAGCAGCAAGGTGCAAATCTTTCGGGGGGACTTCATCAACAACCGCGCCGTTTACCACCATCTATTTACACTCGACTGCGACCCAGGAATGTCGGTTGCTACATTCTGCGAGTGGGCTGAGCAACTACTCTTGGGGCTGGTAAAACAGGAGTACAAGGAAATATGAGCGAACTAAGAAAAGCGCCGCAGCACAATCATCTACTCATCAACGCCAAGAGTTACGCCAACTGTGTAAATAAGTCAACCCTTACCAACAAGCGGAAGATGAAGAAGTGGCTAACCAGACTTGTCGAAGATATCGGAATGTACAAAATCGCGGGCCCATTTGTCCATTACGTCAATAAGCCTGGCAACAAGGGACTGACGGCTGTAGTAATGATTGAGACAAGCCATATTGCCTTGCACATCTGGGACGAACCACAACCAGCACACATTCAATTCGACATCTACACCTGCAGCGGCTTGAACGTGTATGAAACCTTGTACCAAGTGGTCAGTGAATTGTCCATCCATGAAATCTCTTGGGTCTTTTATGACAGAGAAAAAGGATTCAACAAGGTCAGTTCAGGAACATCAGTTGATGAAATCATCAGCAATCACCGAAGGGGCGTTTCGCTTCCCCCTGCAATCTGATAAATCTAACCAAAAGTTGGTGGATTCAAAAATTTGGTACAGGTGCGCCCAGGCGCAGGCGACCCGCCGAAAAAGTCCCGCTCGCGAGGCGAACAGGTGTTCGCCCCCAACCGAACAGGTGTTCGCCCTCGACCGAACAGGTGTTCGCCCCCTGCTCGCCTTGTTCGCACGACTTGCTAACAAGCATCGCTGGCATGCCGCTAGGCAATAGTCGTGTGAGATAATCTATGTATCGTAAGGCGCAACTGTTGCGACGGGTGACGGGTACAGAACCGATGGGCATGGATTACAGCGAAAAGTATGAACTTGATGTAAAGGTAGGCAACCGCATAGGTCGCCGCCTTCGTGCTTTAGGTCAAAGTATCGCCAAAGGTAGCGGCAAGATACGCAACGCAGTAGAAGCGTTTGACCCTAACGCATTTGATGGTGATGGTGATGGTCTAATACAAGACGGCTCACCTTGGGAGCGACCCGTAGTACTACGCTCGCAAGCATCGCCTAGCGCAATACAAGTAGAGCAAGACGCAGTAGCCGCTGCCACACCTACGCCTAGTGATGTAAGAGATTACTCACGTTCGACGCGAACCTCTACACCTACGCCTAGTGACGCCACACCACAGCGTGATGTGCTTGACCTCTACACAGACGTAGACATAAATGAAATCGACGTCATACCCACACCACCACAGATAATCGCCGCAGGCGCCACGGGCGTTTCAGCGACACTAAGAGATAGAGCCACAGAACTAAGAAACAAAGACCATCGTCTGCCAGGTTCTACTGCCGACATGACGCCTGAGGAACTAGCAGAACTAGCAGTACCCGACACCATGGAAGGCGTCATAGAACACGCCTCTACACAGACAGTAGGTCACCCTAGTCAGTACGCATCGCAGGCTGATTACGAGAAAGCGTTAGAAACACAGCGTGCCCACGCTAGGTCGATGTACACCGCACTCCTCAACCAACACGATAAGGCTCGCAGTCTGTATGACGCGAAATACGGTACGGGTAGTTATGAGGAACACGCACACAGAAACAAAGCCCTATTCAGAGAGAACATGGTGAAGTTGCTTGGTGACCACGTGGTTCTATCGTCACTCGTGGGAACGCCAGTAATCGACACACAACTCAGCGGCACAGTCACCACACTCCCAGGGTTGGAAGACCTTAGCCAACAAACATTCCTTGACGAGATAATCGCAAATCCCAATACCCCACCATGGAAGCGACAAATCTACAAGGTAATCCGCGACAGGATACCCAGACAACAACTCATGTACCTACAAGCCGTAGACAACGACTTCGAACCACAATTACCCCAGTCAATAGTGCTTTCCCCACCACTGAACCCGTTACACGCTTTCGCGGCATACCTACTCTCGGATAGGTCAGCAGCCGCACACGCCCTCCCAACTAATGGCGGTGACGGCGCCGTAGTGCTGATACGAATGGATAAACCAGAACTACTACTAAAACCAACTCGTTCGTGGAATACGCAGGGCATGACTGGCGAGGAACTACTCGGCATGGTCTGGGAAGACTATTTCGCATGGTCAGCGAACCGAAAAATCGTCACAGACGCAGGCGTGACACGCGAGGCGCAAGCAGGCAGTCTTTTGACCCCAGAGCAACTGAAGGCTCGCATCGCACTCGCCGCGCAAGCACCCAGTATCCATCACGCGGCACAAATCCTTTTCCCAGGGCAGTCAGAAACAACATTGGCCATGTTCGACCCCGCTACGGGTAGAAGAAAACTCGACGTTCGCCTAGACGCAAGAGTACATACAGAAAGCATGGGCCTAATAAAGCGAGACCCGATACCGCAAGGTATGCCCGTGGTCACGCACGATAAAGACACCATACAAAAATTGCGAGCGGTGTTGGAGCGCGCGCTACGGGAAAACCCGATGATGCTCGAAGCATGGCAAAAATACGGAGTGCCAGCGTACACGGTTCTCCACCCGCTGTTTACGGCGGAAGCACACAGGCTCCCAGACGATGCGTACATAACCGCAGCAGAGGTCAGGGATAGAACGCCCGCTGGTCGCCGCAAACTCCTTTCGCGTTTGCGAAGACTGGGCAACAGAAAATTCTACGTAGCGGAAGGCTCCCGCATGACAGCCACAGAAGACCAGCAGGGGCGACAAACTAACTCGTTTTTTAGTCGCCTACTCAGGGGGAAACAGGGTTCATACGACCTCCTTGCCGCCGATGGGGAAATCGGGAAAGCGTCACGCTCGATAGACCAAGGTGGCGACATACCGAACCTTTTCGGCTCCTACGCATCCGAAGGTCTCGGCGCGTTTACGACCAAAGGCTCTGGAATAATCTCCATCGCCCCAGAAACCATAGACATCTCGCTCATGACGCCCATCGGCGTATCCGAAGACATTATCGACACGCAAAACCTCAATTCGGTCACGCAAATCGGACCAGCGGCGACACCGCTACATGAGTGGGTCCACTTTTATCACGAACACCTACAAATGGAAGGCATTCGCATTTTGACCGCACGGGCGGCAGAAAAGGAAGCCGAATTCATCGCGGCAGGCGACAAACCAGGTGACGCTCGCACGAAAGCGCGCGAGTGGTTGGACAAAACATTGTGGGAACACGGCTTTCACATCAGCAGCGACCCAGAATTTACGTACGCTCAGGCAAAAACCGATGGTCGCGTCGTAAGTTGGGCGAAATTCTGGCATGACACGCGGAAAAAGTTGCTCGGCGACGACCTGTACGACGCCAGAGACCCCAACGACCCCCGTAGCGCGGTACCCCAACAAAGACCCGTAATCGACTTCGACAAATACGAAGAGTACGGATACGCAAGCAGAAAAGAAATGGAAGATGCGTTCCTACTCGGCATGTTCAGGTTGTACAAAGATGGTTTCCAACAAGGTGGACTGCTCGCAGACCTAAGCGAACGCGGACTGGAGCGAAATCCGCTCGCATCTCGCGATGACCTAAGACAGAGACGCTCCTTGGCGGCGCAGAAGGCACCCACCTCGACGGAAGGGTACGTACGCACGGCATACGGTCAACTCAAGTGGCAAGAGCGCATACCAGAAGCAGTGCTTGGCGTGTTCATGCGGATTTTCCGCGACAAACCGTTCATGGTCAACGACGCAATGCTCGACATAATCACGACGATTTTCATGCGCAGAGATAAAGACGGACCGCTCACCGAAAAGCACGGCATCCTCGGAATAAGAAGAAGACGAAAGAAGCGAGACGGAACGTACGACACCGATTTCGCGCCAGACCTCGTGCCAGCGACCTCCACGGAGCGAGCCATCATGCCAGACGAACGGCGCGGGCCAGACGGACACAGGGCAGGGCTACGCTCCGCTGGACGCGTCAGCGCGGTCGACTCACGCAGTATGCGCTTTGACCCAGACGAACGCAGCCGTTTGCGGTCTGGCGCGAGCAACATCGGCATAGATACCGACGAACGCTTGTACGCATTCGATGCGCCCGTCACCGTTTCGGATTTCCGCGCACGTTCGCGCGTACTGAGCGTTGGCGACCATCGTTTCTACGACACTGGTATCCCGTACGCGCAGTCGGCGGCGATGCGGCGCCGAACGACGCTTGGATACATCGCTGGGCGTGCGTTCGTCAACCGCAACAAACCGCACGATGGCGACATGGTGCGTGCCATCTCGGCAACGCAGTTCGGCATGTTCGTTGACGACGTGCCGACGTACGACACGACGTCAGAGACCGACCGAGCGATGCTCCGCGGACTGGTCAGCGGTCGCGTGCGCGATTTGCCAGCGTCCTCACGCGCGCGCGTGGAGACAGCGCTCAAGAACGCCACACACATACACTCAGCCGTTCAGGGCACGCAGCCGAACAAGCACGAGTTGTATCGCGTTGTTCGCGTCGACCCGCGTTCGCTCGTAGAGGGCTTGGTCGTTGGCGAACGCATCCCGTTGCCGATTACGGCGTTCACTCGCGCGCGCCCACGCGTGGACGCGGGTGACGCGGTCATTCGCATACAACGCGGCGCGAAAGCGATAGATGTCGATAACGACCAATACCTTACGCAAGGGGTGTTCGAAGTTGTCGCCATCGACATGGTGGACGGGCAGGTTACGGCAACCATCAAGCACGTAGAAACATACGACCCACGACACGACGCCATGCGTCCAGTCGATAGGTTCTCCGACAAGCCAGGCGCGATGCGTAAGTTCGGTTCTCCGCGCCCGCGCTACACGCGTGAAGAACAACAGCGCATGGAAGTCGACCTCGCGCGTCGCACGGACACAGCGGCAGTAAACGAGCGCATGTACGGCTTGCGTTCTACTGGCGCAAGCGGTGTGGGGGCGGACATTGACGACGAGTTGGACATCATCGCCGAAAACACGGCACAACGGTCAGAGTCAGCAAGGCAACTGGTCGCAAAGACGCTCGGTCGCATACGTGCCACGCTCAACAGGTCGGTGAGCAAGCGTCTAGACAAGGCGCGTGAAGGCATCGCCAAGAAGTACGGCGGCGCTCGCCCATGGGTTGACGACGCACGAACGATACAGCGGTTCGCCGCATACGACCCGAAGCGACGCTTGGAAGTACTACAAAACATCTTTGGTCGCGTTGACGGCGTTCTACGCACAGGACCACTCGGCGCGCCAGAAGTACGATGGGTCGACCGCATACAGGGCGAAACCAGTCAGAAACTAGAAGTCATAGGCGGCTTCCATGGCTACAAATCCGAGTTGTCGCTCGACCAACTCGACGCATTGCTAGAGCGTGGCGAAATGCCGATTTACTACGAGGGCATGGGGCGCAGGATAAGAGGACGAGGAGAGTTTAGACCTGGACGCAAATGGGTAGCCGCGACCGTCGACGTAACGCTTGATAACGAGGAACGAGAAGTGCTACAAAGCATTCGCGACATGCTTGCTGTTGGTGAACGCGCGTACCTAATGGACAAAGGCGGACAAAGCATTTCCACGGGCTCCACAGAGTTGATTGTTCGCCCACGAAAGACTGACGAGTGGGAGGGCTCAATCTTTACGTTCAGAGGCACGAACACTGGACCTGGCGATGAAGACTCACCCGCATTTAAGTACTACGGCAAGGTACTCTACGATGACCCGTCGATGAAACCGCCGAGTGGTGATGCGGGTACGTTCACGCGCCTCGTATACGTCTCCAACGGCGAACTCGTTGTGCGTCACGAAAACATGTACATGACGGGGATTCCAGACCGTGGCGCAGCCACAATCCTGAATCAACACGCATTCCAATGGTGGAAGCAGAATCCTGGCACTCGCGTTACCCTGTCGGCGGCGATGGACGGCCCCATCGTGTGGCCCCGTCATGGCTTTCACCCCAAAGACTCAGGTACACGCCGCCTTGACTTTGACGAACAGGGCGTGGACTTTGCGAAATTGATTAGAGCAGCCGAGTTCATCGTTGGCGCACTCTCCAACGACAGGGCGACACGCAAGCGTGCGCACGAGTCAATGGGCGACCTTGACGAAGCGCTGATTCAGGCTCGCCTTGACAAGAATGGCGGGCGCAGAAGGAAGTTCTCGTCGTCAAGCCTGAGAGATAACGTCCTTGGTATGACTGGGTTTGGCGACAAGACGGACGCAGACATAAGCGAAAGCGACATGAGAATGCGTGAACGCATCGGCTTGTGGCTTGCCCTAGCGATACAGGACAGGAACCGCGAACCAGGCGTTGAGCGCAAAGCGTCGCTAACCCTTCTTGCCAACCTGCTTGACGTGGAAAGCATGGAGCCATCGCAAAAGAACGCTTGGAAAGAACTCTTTAGGAACATCTACAGCGGTGAATTCTCAATGGAACTCGACAGTGTTGATAACGACCCAGATTACCTGCCGTCGTTCGTCATTAGCGATGATGACCCGACCGCTTCCATCATCGCTCGTCGTGCCGCAATCGCAGAGGAGCGTAGACGCGGGGCCGCGCTTGACTTGATGCTTCCAAAGAGAGAAACAGAAAGGGAAACGCTACGGGCACTCGCCCAACAAGAAGGTGATGTCGTACAAAGAGACATAGTTGACCCCGAAGTAGTGACGGAAGAAGAACTAAGCAGACGTGCGCTACAGACTATTGGCGAACGGGTTGGCAGACTAAACGGAATATTCAATAGTTCACGCAACTCAATCACGGGCGATACGGACCCGACACAAGAACTACTACATACGCGAGAGACGACTGGCGGCGACGAACTACCACTACTGATTCAGCCGTACGATGCCGATGCCCGTCTGAAGCGCGCAGCAAACTACGGTCAAAACACCCCCAATCCATGGATTAATCAGAGCGAAGATACGGACGGCATAATTCTTGTTGGCATAACACAAGACTCTCGCATGCGGAACCGATTCGCGCGACTCACGGTACGCAACTTCCTCACGGGCAACAGAAGCACGGAATGGGACGAAGAGGAAGATTCATTCCTTCTTGACCCGATTTTCACAACCACTCCAGACATGTACACGGATAGGTTTGCCGACCCAGACGACCCAACAGTCGACCCAGCAAGAAACAAGGTGGCCCTACTCGGTGTCACAGACAAGAATGCCAGATGGGTAACACGGGCAGGATTGGGCCTGTTGGCACGTGACCTTGACGATGTGATGAAGGGCTTGTTGCCTGATAGGGACGACCTTGATTCACCATGGAGCGCAATATCTGCCCTAAAGAACGTACGGGTGAGAGGTGAATATCTACTCATACGCGGCCACGGAGATGTGTACACGGTCAATAGCGCAGCCTTGATGAACTATCTTGACGAGTTCGGACTATCTAATCAAAAGAAAGACGACATGTACTCAATATTCGGCATGTTCGCCGACCACTTGACATATTCCGAGCGTGGCAGCGACAGCGATAGGCAGTCGGTTAAAGAGCAGGCAAGTTGGTTGTTCGGTCTTTTCTCATCGCTTACTGACCCAACCGCGGACTCACGTAAAAGACAAACCGCAGCGATTCTTCTTGGCTACGACTTCTTGTCCGAAAGCCAAAGTGCCTTGGCTCGGTCAAGAATCCACGTTCTCAACAGAGGCTCCTTGACAATGGTTGACGAAGCCGTGTCGCTTTCTGACATCAGGCGTTTTAGCGGTATGTCTGTCACCCCTCGCAATCCTCGTTCGCTACGCAGTAGTGGTATAGCGACAACGATGTTGCTCGACGACGACGGAGCCCCGACGCTGCTACGCATGACTGACCCGCTTGGTGTCACAGCCACACAGATGAGTACGTACGCATACAGCCGAGTTATCAGGCAAGAGTATGGAATAGAACCGCCACGGGCTCTCCGTCTTGGGGGCAATACGGCGTTTGAGACTGCCAAGAAGCAGGAGCGTGCGTGGTTTGCTGGTCGCAACAACAGACGAAAAGCAGGTCGGTCTCTTCCTGGTGTAACACCCGAAATGTACGCTGCTGACATACAAACCCGCATTGACAGACATACGAAGTTGACAGAAAGAATAGAAGCGCTAGACGAGAAACTCTCAGAACTCGACAATAGGTACCTTGACCTTGACAACGCTGGCGAATTGACGCCAGAGATTGACAACGAAATAGACAAAGAGTTCGATGCGGTGATGGCAGAGAAAATTCTGTTGGAAATGGAACAAAAAGACATATCGGATACCATCGCAAGCGACATCAACACACTGAATGAAATGCTTGACGCACATCAAGACCGTGCGGGCCTTGCTTATGCCATTCGCAAGTTCCTTGGTGAACAAGTCGGCTTGGATGTCCCAGAGGACTACAGACAGAGACTTCAGGACGTGCTTGCCGCCCTTGACGCACAGGCGTCAGCGGCCCCGTCAGCCGACGACCTACAAGCGCGACACAAGATACTCCAAGACTTGCTTGACGACGATGACCATTTTGACATCAGGTGGCAAATACAAAGGGACGCAACAGACGAAGACGAACTTGTTGACGGCGTTGACCTAGAAGACCATGAGTTGGACGACGAGGACATCGGTTCATACGAGGCGAACCATTGGCTTGAGTGGATTTACAGGGGTTTCTTTGACCAACGATTTGATGCGTGGAAGAGGTCTAGACCAGCCCGATGGTTTGATGTCATGCCTGGTGCTGACTTCAGAGAGAAGTCAACACGCAGACGACTTGAGGATATGTTGGACCCCGTATTTGAGGGAATAACCGCAGGCGAACGTAGCCGATGGTCTAGAGACCACGACCAGTTGCTTCGCGAAGAGTACAACGCCGACTACGAAGAAGCGCTTATTGACGCAACCCCATCTGACTCCTCGTCCGTGCCACGTGGCGTACCAGAGAGGATATGGAAAAAGATTATCGCATCGGCGCGCCTTGCTCGCAGAACGCCATACGAGGGCGAAAGAGAAGCCGCCATCAACTCAGCCAAACGTCTACTCACACCACACAGACCAGACCTTGCAGATGACGAATACATCATGAGTTTGCGCTCAATGGGCGCACGCGGAGCGCCATACCCAATGATTAACGGAGTGAACTTGCGGTCATCTGGGTCACCAACGCGGGGCGCAGCACCATCGGTAATCGGCACGCCAAAGCCTGACAGATTCCGCAACAGACTTATTGAGCGACTCGGCGCATATGGCGTAAAAGAAGAGGACATGCGCCCAGATGGCAAGTACGGCAAGGTGTTGTTGGAACTGTTTAACCGACAGACCGCACAACCGTTAGAGATGCTGATGCGTCGTATTGATAATGAAACCGAAACCATAGAGACCGACTATGGCACGTACCAGCCAATCAGTGATACCCCATTTACAGACGAAGACAAGACCGTACTTAAAGCAATCGTCACGGAAGCAGCCAAGTTGGCTTCGCAGTCTGGTTGGGGAGTCATAGCGATTGAGGGGCATCGTGTCAAGAAAGTGAACGGGCCAATCCATAGCGAACTTGCCGATGTTCTTGGCGACGAAGCAGACATAGCCCTTATACGCACTATGGGTTCTCCAACGTACGACCGACTCATGGCGATAAACGCCGTATGGGCGCGCGAACTCAATCGCCTGAACAAGATGTTTGGCTCTTACGAACACCGCCGCGAAGATGGGACTTTCACGCGCGTTGGCGCTGGGTTCATAGGCGGAACAAGTGCGTACAAGATGTTTCTTGATGCGGGTCTCGGCCAATATGTTGGTGATTCCTGGACGTACACAGATGCTAGGCGCAATGTGATTATGACCGTCAAGAAGTCAGTATCAGTATATGACGGTAGTCCGTTGAGCCCACGACAAATAATCGAGGGCCTTGGAAGAGAAAACCCACATTACAATGACTTGCTTTTCGGCAATACCAACGACGCAATCATGGGCGCAATGCTGGAGGCTGTTGGGGTTCTCGACCATGACATTGTGGGGACACGCGATAACTTGCAAGCAGAGTTCAGGGGTGATTCTCGTAAAGGAAGCCTTGCGGCGCTTCGCCAGAGACTTGCCAAAGCGCGTGAACAAGCACAACAAATGGAATTCGCTCCAACTCCAGCGGGCAGACATATGGAGAGTTTGGTCCGTAGGGAAATAGAGCGCCTTGAGGGTCACATTGACCTGTTCGAACGACTTGGTCAAAGATTCGTGCAGATGCTCAAGGAATCAGAAGGTCTCAACAGCGAGCAACTGCGAGCAAGAGTTAGACAGATGGCCGACATGTTCTCGCATAGTAAGGGTGAGTTCTCAAATATGGCGGCAACAGACGTATCTGGCGAAGCCAATATGTTTGAGTCCGCGCTGGACGCATTCTTGTCCATGCAACTCGGTAGCCCGAACATGCCAAGAATAACCGACGATAGCACGCTTGAGTCTGGCACACACGAAATCGGGCACTTCATCCTTGGACAGGGATTTACTCGTCATGGCGAATACATGTCCAACTTCTGGCCGTACGCATTGATGGGCCCCGCGTGGTGGAGAAACTTTGCTGACATACAAAAACTTCAGGCGGAAGGCTTTGACCGAATGACACTCACTGAGGGCCTTGGCGCTAATTGGACCAGAGAGCAAAGGGAACTATACGACTCGCTTTCACAAGATGTGAAGTCGGTTCTAAAAAACACGGAACTCGTAAGTGGTTTCGCTCAACGCCTGGTTCCCGCAATGAGACGAAGCACACTCACACGGATGCTTGAGGACACAATCCAAAAGGTGAACGACGACCCGACCATTGATGACATAGTGAAAGCAGAAATCGTTGCCTCTTTGCGAGGAGACTGGGATGGTGTGGCTAACATGCGCAACATAAGACCAGATGAATACACGAGTTTGGAAAGATTGCGCGAGTCAGGCGAACTCAGCGATGATGTCATGAAGGCTTTGGGAATCTACTTTGACCCCGAAACGTACTACGAAGACCCATACATACGCCCATACTGGAATTCGACATTGCCATGGGACCCATTCGTGACGATTGATTTGGAAGACCTTGGCTGGCAACGCACGCCATCGTCACAAACAAGCCTTCGCTCCAGCGGGGCCCGTCGTCCTCGTGGCAGACCGCGCAACCTTGAGCGCGAACAAGCGGTAATCAGATTGGTCGAGGCTGGATACGCCAGTGGCGAAATAGCCAGAGAACTTGGAATTGGCGCTCCCGAGGCGAGCAAACTGCTGAGAAGATTGAAAAACGAGGGCAAGATAACCAAAGTCTCAAGAACTGGAAAACGTTTTGTTGGAGCCGACCCCCAAGGTGCGCGCAGCGAAATGGATTACAGTCGCAAAATAACACGACAGCAGAGACAGGACGCCTATTTCAATTACAAAAACAACCGTGCCAATGGCATGTCGGTAGCCGACGCAGCACGAAAGTTTATCGATGAGATTGGCATTGGCGACCAAGATGCGAGAGTGGACCAAGAAACAACCACCAAATCAACCCAAGATTTTGACAACTTAGTATCACTTCTCGACTTGGTTTATAAGGGCATACCAGCAGACGAGAAATCGTCAAAGGGACCGCAACTCGACGAAGACGTGTACATGATTGTAAATGAAATGAAGTTACTTGGATTCAGCGGCCAAGAAACAGCGGAAATACTAGGGGTCAGTCGATTGACAGCCCACAACTACAGGATGATGCATTATCGCGCTTATATTGCGTCGCAAAAGCCAAAAACGCTACGTTCTGGCGGAGCCTCCTCCAATGCGCGGGCGCGCGTGAGAGATTTGGTTAAGGCCAATGATGCAGTGGGCGGGCCATCATACGACCCGCTTTACGCCCTAATGAGCAACCAACCAGACGCCAACTTTTCCAATTCGACACGTGAGCGTATATTCAGGAAACTTGTTGATGAAATTGAAGAGGTATTGAGACTCCATGGGTGGGCTTTTGCAAGCACTCCACTTCATCCGAACGGGCAACCAGAACTAGCGATTCCAGAAGATGACGAGGGCTTGGAGAAACTTGCCGAAAAACTCTTTAAGCGCGCAGTTGGCAAACGCGATAAATCAACACGCCTTCCTGATGTCTTGCGACAAGGGCTTGCTGAGTTCATTCGCCTACGCAAAGAGGATTACGACGACCGCTCGTCTCGCAGGGAGCAAACGTCAAATTTCCTTTCCACGGCAGCACAACAGGGCATGGTTGGAGACAGGAACCTGGGTCAATTGCGTTCAAGCAGCAACAACGTCCCAGGCCCCGTAGGGCCGCCGCCGTCGCGTGGAGAAACACCAATTACGCCAGACAAGCGATGGGAATTGGTCAGCATAGGGAGACGGGCGCAAATGACGCAAGACCGTCTTGACTCTCTTAACATCACAGAAAAGTCCGAAAAAGATTTTACCGTACAAGAGTATGAGAAGATTACGAGACTATTGGATGACTCGGATAGGAAACTCGACAGAGCATCTCAAATGTTGGAAGATAAGAAGATGAGACTGCAAGATGAGCAATTGAATCTTGAGTCACGAGCAGACGCTGGCGAACTTACGGAGAAGGGATACTTCAGACTGACCGAAGTTGAGGAACTGTTATATGAACTTGAACAACAGGAAGAAGTACTCAACAGAGCGTACGAGGCGAACAGACTGGCACGCTTGATGATTAGAGCCCTACGGGCAAACAGCAACAACCCAAGACGAGACCAATACGACAACAAGTACGTGGTCATCACGAATCCCGATGGGACACTTGCTGGAATGGCTATGTGGGGTTTCCTTGGTGTTGACGTTACGTTCAATACACCAAACGTGCCTTACAGTGATGACCCAGAGTCATTGCCCCCAGACAACAGAATCACGGGGCGCATGATGTTCGTGGACTATTTGGTGAGTTTCCAGAACACACCTGGAATGGGAAGTTATCTCTTCAAGAGAGTGCTTGAAGACGGCAGGGGCAGGAATGTCAGAAAAGTCTTCCTCGAAACGACAGATAGTAGTAATCCGTTTTGGTCTAGAATCGGATTTAGGGAAAGAAGAATCGCTGGTTCGACTTCGCAATTCCATGAATATGTTGCCAGAGTTGACGAAATGCTTGAAGCAATAGATGCTGGTGCGGCTGGCGCAGACCCAGCGGACGTGACGACGACGCTAAGGTCATCTGGTTCCGCAATCACACCACAACGACGACACATACCACCATACAAAGACATTGAGCGGATAGACCCGACTGGTGAGAACCTTGACTTATTGCCGACATATCCTGACCCATTGGCTGCTGAAATAGCCGAAGACCTTCAGCCCGACCCCACCATTTTTTCTGAAATTGGATGGCGTATTGATACTGGCCAATATCCGCCTCGCCGATTCCCGCGTTATGTTGCCCGTTTTAAAAAACTTCTCGAACACTACACCGCATATATGCAAGGGGGCGTGGGGATAAAACTTGTTGCAGGCAAGCACGAGATTAATGATGACAAAGAAACGTATAAGAAATTTAATTCTTTGATTGGGTTTGGTGGGTACGGTAGGGGCGGATATTTCGACATAAATAGACTTTTGAGACTTGGCCCAGAAAAGTATGCTGACGACCGCCTCCAAGAAATAATTAAAGAGAACGAACGCATAATGAGTCGATACCAGGGGTCCTTGACAAATTTCGCTTTGAAGTATCCCGACCAATATGGCATTGTACAGTCTCCAGAAAAACTCATAGAGAAAGAAGTCACCGATGCGCGCAAGAAAATTGCGAACATTGACTCAATAATTAAGGATTCTCCTCCACTTGAAGAATCAATCACGGTATTTAGGGGAATCACAAATTGGAAAGTAATGCAGATGATTGACGAGGCTGGTGTTGGCGGAATCGTCAGCGAAAAGGGATATATGTCTACGTCATTGAGCCCTGCCGCAATCACCATGCAATATCGCGACTACGGTGACGACCAGCCACCACAAAACAGCAGATGGGCGAAATGGGATATGTTTTCGGCTTCGTACCGTGGTAAAGATAGGTCTCGCTTGAGGGCGATGCCAATATTAAAAATACTTGTTCCCGCAGGCGCGCGCGGCACAATAACCACAGCACTGACACCCCGTGAAGAAGGAGGTAATTACGATTGGGAAGGTAATGCACAAGTGATTGAAGAAGCGGAATTTTTGCTTCCAAGGGGCACAAAGTTAAAAATCGTGTCAATTGACGACGGCTATGTTACGGTTGAAGTTGTATTAGATTAAAATGTAGGTGTAACAATGAAAAAGAAAAACTCCAAGCCTTTGCTACCGAATAGGTTTGCCGCCGATGACCCAACTGGGTTTGTCATTCTAAAGACGGGCAATTCAAAGAAGAAGAAAAAGAAGTGAGTTGACATGGCTAAAAAACCAAGAGAAATAGACGACATGGACGGTATTGACCTAGTCGACATACTTGAAGAAGCGGAAGCGTACGAAATCATTGGGCGACCAGCAACCCAAAAGCAGCAAGAGGAATTTGCTCATCTATTGCGGTTTGCCCTAGACATCACGGGCGCCCCGCCACGTGGCTATGCCGACGACGACATTGAGGCAATGGCCAAGACCAATGACCGTTACGAACACCGTAAGCGCACGGCAAAGCGTAAACTAGATGACATCGTACGGGCGCTTAGAGAAATGGCTGACAAGTACCCAGCCCTCAAGGAAAAGTACAAGAAAGAACTTGACAATCTCCCATGAACAAAGACAAACCAAACGACATTTCAATCTCCGAGTTGATTTACGGCGGTCTTACCGATGAGGAGAAAGACGACATGATGGAAATTGAGGGTGACGAGTATCAGTTGTGGCGGTTGACCACTAAAAAGGCGCAACTTGCTCGCATGCGAGAACTCAAGGGAGAGCGCAGAAGTGCAAAGAAACGAAAGAAATAGTCAACGCACTCAGCAGTGGGTGGCTCTGTCGGTCAAGGACTTCTTGATTAACGCCCCGCTTGAGTACAAAGACGGTAACTACACCAAGCCTGCACTACGTGAGAGCATCAAGCGTCGTATTATGGCTGGCTCAAAGGGTGGTAGACCAGGGCAATGGTCGGCTCGCAAGGCGCAGATGGTTGCAATGGCATACAGGAAAGCAGGTGGTGGCTATCGCACGGGTCGCACATCACGCAAGCAACGCTCGCTGCGTAAGTGGACTAAGCAGCGTTGGCGTACATCTGACGGCAAGAAAGCAGGGCGGGACGGCAAGATGCGGCGCTACCTGCCAGATGCGGTATGGAAGCGTCTAACTCCGTCACAGCGGTCTGCTACGAATAGAAAGAAGTTACAGGGTGGCAAGAAGGGCAAACAGTTCGTTCGCAACACCGAAACAGTTGGGGAGATTGCGAAGAAATACCGAGCCAAATCGTGAGTCCAGCGTTCAACCCATACGCATCAGACAGCGATGGCGACTGGTTTATCACCCCACACGAACAAGAACACCTGTTGCTAAATGACTTGGCTCAGTACCCACCCCTCACCAAGAAGAAGGTGCGACGCCGTTATCGGGACCTTGTGAAGGAGTGGCGACACGCAACCGCACGGCGCAAGTACAGCGAACTCATCACACAAGCGCAGGAATACCGTGAACTTTCACGTCAAGACCCTGACAACGCGCACATGTTGTTCTTTCGTAACAACAAGCAGGAAAAGCCAGACGATTATCTAGCCTGACCCGATGCCACTCACGGGTGAGCATTATCGGGTGTTGGCTATGTGGGGCCCCGCTCCGTTCGGGTTATGACGCGCCGAGCGTGGTTGTGAGCGAAACCCCACACATTGCTTGGCTAGCGCTTTCCGTACGTATTCCTTATTGGGCGTTCGTAGTAATCATGCCAACGCTTCTTGCTGTTGTCTGGCTTTATCCACATACCCGACATGGGTTCACCACGAAGGGCACGGCGAGAGTTCAGTTCGTTCGCCCATTTGCGGTCTGCGAAGTGTGGGTCATCTTTATCCAACTTGACAATCATGTCCAACGACTTGCGTTCCGCCCATAGGTGGAATTCGTACAGTTTGTTGTAGAGCCACCAGCGCAGATGCAGGCGAATGAACTTCATTAGAACGGCTCTTCACCTGCTGGTGCGGCTGCTGCGACTTTTGCGGTTGCTGGGCGGGTACGCGGGGCCGACTGTTGGCGAGCAGGGGCTTGCTGCTGACCACCGTTGTCTTGCTTGACACGGCGCTCAACACTCTCCAACGAGCGAGTAGCGATACCGATTTCGTCGGCAATCAAATCCACGACTGAACGCTTGATGCCATCTTTGTCCTCATACGAACGCTGTTCCAAGCGCCCTGTTACGACGACGCCGATGCCCTTTTCAAGGGTGCGTGCTGAGTTCTCTGCGAGAAAACGCCATGCGGTGACATTGAAGTACGAGGTCTTTTCCTGCTTCTCGCCTTGTGCGTCGGTGTATCCGTAGTTCACCGCAACGCCGAATGCGAGGCGTGGCGCCCCGCTCTGCGTGTAGGTGAGTTCAGGGTCGTTGGTCACGTTCCCCGAAATCGTGAGTGTTGCTGTTGCCATTACTTGGTACTCGCTTCCTTGATTGTTGTGATGTTAATTCGTGCCGTGTAGCCATCTGGCTCAACGGCAACTACTTGCAAGGCTAGTGCGTCAACGACAAGACGGGCAAACTCGTCGCCTGCTTCCTCGTCTGTTTCACCAGCCCACTGTTGGATTGATTTGCTCAGGTGTTTCAGTACCTGCAACTGTGCTTCTTCTTTCGTTACTTCGCTCATGTGTTACATACTATCGGTCATTATGCGCTAGCGCAACTTGCGTCACGCATTCACGTCAGCGTCCCGCTTGGAGAAAGCGGTGAAGGTCAGGGTGTGTTGCCAAGCAACTTGGTCGTAGTCGCCATAACCGCCAGCGCAGACCACCATCGTTTTGATGTTGTTGTCGTTGCACAACCGCTTAGCGACCAAAGCATCACGCATGGCGCAGTAGAACATGTCAATACTGGGGGAAATGTCAACCCCAGCGTTGTAGAGAACTATCTCGGGGCCGAAGGCAACGAGTTTGCTGAGCATGTCGTCAACTTCCTGAAGGTACTGTTCGTTATCTGCTTGGGTCACCCTCAGTATTGACCAGGGGTTCATTTCTGTATTTTGATAATGGTCAAGACCGCTAATAGAGAGGTCAAAGTGGGCAATCGTCGTGTTGGCAATCATGCTGTTCGTTCCACCACCGCAGTGCGCGTCAAGGTCAAGGATTGCGACTTTCTTGCCTTTCTCGCGTGCGTACAGGGCCCCGATGGCAAGCGAGTTGATGGTGCAGAAGCCCATGCCCCTGCTTGCGTTTGCATGGTGTAGTCCACTAGAAAGCGAGCCTGATGTGAGTTCGTCGGTCTCAATGAGGTCGTCAATGGCACACAAGATGCCTGCCGTTGAGTTGATGACTGAGCGATACACGCCGTCATCCCACGAGAACCCGTTGGTCTCCGCCAAGCCACGGGGCTGACCCGTCATCACTGCTTGCAGGTATTCGGTGTTGGTGTACTTCTCTACTTGACGCTGTGCTGTGGCTAGCGAACCGCCTACATCGGCTGGGTCGCAGATAGCGATGGAAGGGTCTGGGTCTTTGGTCAGTTGCTCAACGATGAGCCGTGACTTCTGAAAGGTCTCAAAGTTGGTTTGTGGGGCGCAGTATTCTTCGTTCCAATAGATGTTCATAGTGACTTAACCCTATCGGTTATTACGCCACATTGCAACGGCCCCGAAACCCCACCCAGCCGTAGAACAAGGGGAAGGAGGGTCTCGGCTGGGTGAGGTCGGGCTGGGTCGCTACTCGCCTTTACGCTTGTAGCGCAAGGCAACCACCATGAGTAGCGATGCCACGATTATTGTGTACGAAACGTATTCGCTGATGCGGATAGTCAAGTCCATTGGGGTCCCGCCTTACATCAAGTCCAACGGCACGACTTCCGTGCTGTACGGTTCGGCTTTGTTGTTCCAATAGTTGGCTATCCATTCGGCTTGCGCCCTGTCCAAGCAAGGGATTTCACGACTGATGAAGTCGCTCATGTCGCCTGTCGGGCTTTGGAAGTGGAGTTCCACCGCCCATTCTGTCTTTACGCCGTACTCAATGGTAGGTGAGAACACAACCTGTGCGCTCGCTACCGTTCCCTTTGGGCGGTATGTGGTCTTGTTTGTCATACCCTTTACGCTATCGGTTATTATGCATCTTCGCAACTCTTCACAAAGTTATCCACAGGCACAAAGTTATCCACAGGCTGTGGACAAGTTATCCACAGGCTGTGGACAAGTGCAAGGACTCAGGGTCCCGCCCCAAAACTAATCAAATATGCAAACGGGGCCCCCATAAAGCGCGCTATATCTATATGTTACGGTGGTGGAAAGCAACTTCGCGTAGGGCCGCGTTGCAGTCCCGCCCGCAACCGCTGTCGGCTTACATCGGACTACGCCGTCACTCAGGGGGGGCAGAGGGGACAAGCCCCCCCACCCCCCCGTCGTGGTATTACGGCTTCGCCTTCGGCGTAGTCCCGATGACGCCGACAAGGTGCTTGCGGGCTGGCAGTCCCGATTTGATGAAGGGCTAGTGATTGCCCGCCCATTGCGGGCTGAGGCGGTGGGCAAACCATTCGTGAACCGCCACGCTGTCGATGGGTTGGGTGTAGTCTGTCTCGGATTTCAGATAGCGACGGAATGATTTGACGACACTCGGAATGTCGCTGGCGATGATTGCCCATTCGCTCAGAAACTTATCGGCGATGGTGATGAGTTCGTTGTTCATACTTTCATTCTATCGGTTATTATGTAAAACGACAACCTGTTGCGTAACGCATAATAACCGATAGAGTGTTAGGGAGCGAACCCGAAGAGGGCGCCACACCCGATACAGCGGTTATGTCGGGAGTGCCAACCGATTGGCTAGGGGGGAATAACCGCTCCCCTAGCCTACGGCTGTTCTACCGAACCGATTAGCGACAGAACCAACTGCGCCCCAATGCTGGCATCATCAACGGCGGGGCCGCCATCAACGGCGGTGTTCACGACCTTGCGCTTAGAAGCGATGAGTGAGTAGATTTCCTCGTCAATCGTGCCAGCACACAGCGCATAGGTCGCCGTGACAGAGCCCTGTTGCCCCATTCGGTGTAGCCGTGAATAGGTTTGGTCTAAGTCGGCTGGTGTCCATGGCAGTTCTACAAAGATGATGTCTTGCGCCGCCGTGAGCGTGTGCCCCGTCTTGGCCGCCTGAATGGAAAGAGTGATGACTTGATATTTCGGGTCGGTTTGGAACTTGCGCTTGGCTTCCTCAACTTCTTCCACGGACATACCGCCCTGTATCTTTAGCCCACCGAAACGGTTGGCGAGTTCATCAACTATGTCTCTGTGGTGTGCTGCGATTACAACTTTGGCTCCGCTGTCCGTACGGGACTGCACCCACTCAATGATGCTTTCCATCTTGGCTTTGGCTGCGAGGCGACGGAGAACCGACAGTCGCACCAAGTCTTGAGATGCTTCCGCGCGTATACGCGCGCGCACGGCTGCTGAGTGAGGTGATGTGCCGAGTTCTATGGCGAGTTTCTTGGCTCGCTCAACCAAGAAAGCAACAATGTCCTTCTGCGCCTTTGCGTACTCAACCATCGCGGGCCCCGCGCCGATGAGTGTGAGTTCCTGATGGAATACGGGTGGCAGTTCGGTGAGGACTTGGTCTTTGGTTCGCCTGATGTAGCAGACTGACCTGAGTTTGTCGTTCAGTTCTTCTAGATTTGACGAACCCTCCAAGTGCCACTGACCCCACTTATCTTGGAAGGCAGCGCAATAGCGACGATAAAAGCCCCAAGTGCCACCGAAGTCCTTGATTTTGCCCAAGATGTCCAACTGCGCCACGTACTCAGCGGGGCGATTGGTCACGGGCGTTCCAGTCAGACACAACACGGGCGTGCCTGAAGGTGATGAGCCAACTATCTTTCGTGCTGACTTTGTTCGCTTTGCCGTGAGGGTCTTACAGTAATGACTTTCATCTAATACATACGCACGATGGGCAGTCAAGTGTGTCTCCCAGTACGAAATGTTTGAGTACCCGATTACCAGCACATCGTAGGCGTCCCGCTGCGGGAACTCTTTTTGACCCTTGCCTGCCAAGATTGTCGCAACTTTGCGGTTTGGCAACCACTTCGCGTACTCGGCTTTCCAGTTGAGTACAAGATTGGGTGGGCACATAACTACGGCTGGGTACTCGCCAAGAACTTCTAGGGTCGCAATCGCTTGTAAGGTCTTGCCCAAGCCCATCTCGTCTGCGATAAAGCACCGCTTGGCTCGCTTCGCGTAGGCGACACCTGCCTTCTGGTACGGAAGCAGGGCCTTCTCGAGTCCCGTATCTCCGATGATGATTTCTGCTTCCACGGCACGGCTGGCTTCTGCGAGTTCCAGCAACTGTGTGTTGATTTCTTTCGCCCTTACAAGGACATCGGGTGACACTGGCTTGTCAAACCGTTGAGCCCATTGGATGCTCTCGTTGATTGCCGTCAGCGGGGCGCGCCATGCGCCCGTCTTTTTATCCCATGTGACTGAGGGGATTTGCTTGACTGACCTGACTAGAACAGGGTCGTAATGGAATGAGATGTAGATGTCGCCACCCTTTTCGTACACACCCGTGTCTTGTGCGCTTCGTCTGGGCGGAAGGGTGAATACAAGAACCTCGTTGTCAATGTCAAAGCCGTGCTTTGTTGCGAACTCTCTGGCTTCTCCAACGCGTGAAACGGGGCACCGCCACAGGCGGGCAACCTTGTCCCACTTACAGTCAGGTATCTGTTTGACTTCGGCTACTTGGTTTGCGTCGTAGGCAAAGTCAAGGGCAAGACTGTCGTTATCTAGGAATAGTCGGCTCGTCATCCACACTCATCGTAGACTTCGCCGCCCCGATTTTCCAGCAGGCAGTTTTGGTTCGTGGGTAGCCAGATGGTGTCGCCTAACTGAATGTTCGTACCGTAGGTATCCACAAGGTTCTGGGTGACTGACTGAATGTTGCCGTCGCACTTGGTTTCGGCTATCGCCCATAGCGTGTCGCCGTACTCAACGGTATGTGGGTCTGGCTCGCAGGTGAACCTATCGGCGTTCTTGGCAGCGAACCCGATGAACAGGGCCCCGATGGCGACTACCAGCGACCAGCGCACGGCACGGCGCAGATAGCGATAGCGCAGGCGGTTCATGCGCTAACCGC
>Ga0194123_10002465_pt1 | contig 24123 bp, 23 predicted proteins | sample TA2MahsurfametaG_5_FD_155479 | JGI IMG/M metagenome (GOLD analysis project Ga0194123, IMG submission 155479) | Freshwater microbial communities from Lake Tanganyika, Tanzania - TA2015023 Mahale A surface | ecosystem: Environmental > Aquatic > Freshwater > Lake | place: Tanzania: Lake Tanganyika... | reverse complement strand
ATGGAGCCATGGCATTTTTAAAGGCAGAATGGAAAATTCTTGGCTATTTCGCTGTGATTGCAGGGATTTTACTCGCCTGGTCTGGCACCCTGGTCCCCACCTCTAGCCCCATCATTGCCGTATCCTTTTTGATTGGAGCATTTTTCTCCGCTTTTGCAGGATACATCGGCATGAAAATCGCCACCAAATCCAACGTTCGTACCACGCAGGCGGCACGTACCAGCTTAAAACAAGCCCTCAAAGTCTCCTTTACCGGAGGCTCTGTGATGGGACTTGGTGTGGCCGGACTTGCTGTGCTGGGATTAGGCTCCTTGTTTATCGTATTTTATCAACTCTATGTAGTTTCTATTGGCGCAGGTGTCAATGGAGTAGAGATGGAAAAGGCCCTAGAAGTCCTCGCGGGCTTCTCTCTAGGTGCGGAATCCATTGCCCTTTTTGCCCGTGTGGGGGGAGGAATCTACACCAAAGCTGCCGACGTAGGGGCTGACTTAGTCGGTAAGGTAGAAGCAGGGATTCCAGAAGATGACGTGCGTAACCCTGCCACTATCGCAGACAACGTGGGAGACAACGTAGGGGACGTAGCCGGTATGGGTGCGGACTTGTTTGGTTCTTATGTAGCCACCATCCTAGCCACTATGGTGCTGGGTCGTGAGATTGTATCGGTAGATAATTTTGGAGGCATTGCCCCCATCCTATTACCCATGGTATTGGCAGGTCTAGGGATCATCTTCTCCATTATGGGAATGGCCTTTGTGACCATCAAGGACGATAAAGGAGATGTACAGAAGGCGCTCAATATGGGCAACTGGTCTTCTATCGTGTTTACTGGCATTGCTTCCTTCTTTGTTGTGAGATATATGCTTCCAGAGACACTTTCCATCCGAGGCTATGAATTTACCAATATGGATGTGTTTTATGCCATCATCCTAGGTCTCGTCGTGGGTACCTTAATGTCCATCATCACCGAATACTATACTGCCATGGGCAAGCGTCCTGTGCTTTCCATCATCAAGCAATCGGCTACTGGTCACGCGACTAACATCATTGGTGGTCTTTCCGTAGGCATGGAGTCTACTGTACTTCCTATATTGGTTTTGGCAGGGGGTATCTACGGTGCCTATGAATTTGCTGGTTTGTATGGCGTTGCCATCGCTGCAGCAGGTATGATGGCTACTACTGCCATGCAGTTGGCCATTGATGCCTTCGGTCCTATTGCAGATAACGCAGGCGGGATTGCTGAAATGAGCCAGCTTCCTGAGGAAGTACGTGGCCGTACCGATATCTTGGATGCGGTAGGTAATACGACTGCAGCTACGGGTAAAGGATTTGCAATTGCTTCTGCAGCCTTGACTTCTTTGGCCTTGTTTGCAGCCTTTGTGGGCATTGCAGGCATTGAGGCGATCGACATCTACAAGGCCGACGTATTGGCAGGTTTGTTTGTTGGGGGCATGATTCCATTTATTTTCTCCTCCCTAGCCATCGCTGCGGTAGGTAGAGCTGCCATGGACATGGTCAATGAGGTTAGAAGACAGTTCCGCGAGATTCCAGGCATCATGGAATACAAGGCCAAGCCAGAATACGAAAAGTGCGTAGAAATCTCTACCAAAGCTTCTATCCGTGAGATGATCGCTCCTGGAGCCATCGCCTTGTTGGCCCCAGTTTTGGTGGGATTTGCCTTTGGTCCTGAGGTGCTGGGAGGCATGCTGGCTGGGGTGACCGTTTCTGGGGTATTGATGGGTATGTTTCAGTCCAATGCTGGAGGTGCTTGGGACAATGCGAAAAAATCCTTCGAAAAAGGAGTGGATATCAACGGAGAGATTTTCTATAAGAAATCCGAACCGCACAAGGCATCCGTAACAGGAGATACCGTTGGGGATCCTTTCAAAGATACTTCTGGTCCTTCCATGAACATTTTGATCAAGTTGATGTCTATCGTCGCGCTAGTCATAGCGCCACACATTGCTGAAAAGCCACACGGTACTGCTGAAGCAGGCCTAATCAACAAAGTGGTGAAAAAGGAAATTAAGCTGGTAGATGGCAAGGAAGTAGTAACTGAAACGGTTACCATTACCAAGTAAAAAGTAAGTCACCCACTCATTTTTTAAAAGGCTCTCCTGAGAAGGAGAGTCTTTTTTTATCACCTTCTTAAAGGGGTAGGATTTTTTGGGGAAAAAGAATCCCCCCGCAATCCTGCGGGGCAGGCTCTTACAAGAGGGTGGGGGGATTGGTTACTCGTAGAATTGCGGGAGGGGATTTTTTAACCCGAAGAATAGAGGGAGTGGATTTTTAAAAAGATAAAGTAGAATTCCCTTTCCCTGCGTAACTTCACCGCATGCGTTGGGCCATTGATTTTCCCATTCCTGCTTCCTCTTTTCCCATCAGCCACAGCTCCAAGGTGCTGAGCCTGGGCTCTTGCTTTGCGCAAACCATCGGGAGCAAGATGCAAGCAACAAAATTTGCCGTACTGGTCAATCCCTTTGGTACGCTTTTTCATCCGCTCAACTTGGCCGATCTCCTCAGCCAGGCCCTCGTTCAAGGGCAAATGGACTCATTAGGTGTGGTGGAGCGGGAAGGGATTTTTGTGCATTATGCAGCACATTCAGAGGTAAAGGGTGCTACTCCGGCCGAATTGGAAGGAAACTACACTCGCCAAATGATCCTCTTGCAGCATTCCCTGAAAGAGGCCACCCACCTGGTACTTACCCTAGGCACGGCTTGGATTTACCAGCACAAGGAATTTGGACGAGTGGCCAACTGCCATAAACAACCCGCAGTGCTCTTTGAGAAGAAACTTTCCTCCCTTGAAGAAATGGCTACCGATCTCAGAGAGGTTTTGGAAAAATTGCTCCAGTTCAACCCAAATCTAAACATCATCCTGACCCTTAGTCCAGTACGCCATACCAAAGAGGGGATTTCCGAAAACCAATTGAGCAAAAGTCTCTTACGCGTCCTCTGTGCCCAGCTAGAGCAACAACTCGAGGCGGTCAGGTATTTCCCCGCTTACGAAATCCTAGTGGATGAACTTCGGGATTACCGATTCTACAAATCGGACCTAGTACATCCCTCCGAGGAAGCCGAAAACTACATCTGGGAAAAGTGGCAGAACTTTAGTTTCAGTCCAGAAACCCAGCAAAAAGTTGCCGAAATTCAAAAAATACAGCTCGAACTGGCACACCGTTCCTTCAACCCAGATTCCGAAGCGCACCGGAAGTTTCTCCATAATTTGATCGGTAAATTGGAACGAATGCAGGGAGAAGTTGATTTTTCTAAAGAAATCCAAGACCTAAAATCCAGACTGCAGCACTAAGCGCTCTGGCTACAACCTATAGTTTCCATGTCTGCCAATCGACTGCTCCATTCCCAAAGCCCCTACCTACTGCAACACGCGCACAACCCCGTAGATTGGTACCCCTGGGGTCCAGAGGCTTTGACGCGAGCAAGCGTAGAAAACAAACCCATCCTAGTATCCATCGGCTACTCGGCTTGCCATTGGTGCCACGTGATGGAAAGGGAAAGTTTTGAAGATACCGCAACGGCGGCATTGATGAATGCCCACTATGTCTGCATCAAAATCGACCGAGAGGAGCGCCCAGACTTGGATCAAATCTACATGGATGCGGTGCAGGCCATGGGACTGCAAGGAGGTTGGCCCTTGAATGTCTTCCTGATGCCCAATCAGAAGCCTTTCTACGGAGGGACCTACTTCCCCAATTCCAAATGGAAGCAGTTGCTCGGTAGCATAGCAGATGCCTTTGTCCTACACGCCGACCAATTGGCGGAAAGCGCCGAAGGCTTTGGTCGAAGTTTGAATCGCAAGGAAACCGACAAATACGGTATTCAAGCCGGTGAGGGAGAATTGGATTCGGACGAGTTGGTGGAAGTGGTGACCAAACTTGCAGCCCAGTTTGATTCCCAATGGGGAGGGATGAATCGAATCCCCAAATTTCCCATGCCTGCGATCTGGCATTTTGTGCTGGATTATGCACTCCTGAGTTCCCGCGAAGACTTGCGTCAAGCCGTATTTTTCACCCTTCAAAAAATGGGGATGGGAGGGATTTACGATCACTTGCGCGGAGGCTTTGCCCGCTACTCCGTGGATGGGGAATGGTTTGCTCCTCATTTTGAAAAGATGGGATACGACAATGGGCAGTTGCTGGAACTTTATGCCAAAGCCTACCAAGTGAGCAAGGATCCTATTTACTTGGAAAAAGTACGGGAAACCAAGGATTGGCTGGTAGCAGAGATGCTCCAAGGGGAGGGCGGATTTTATGCCGCCCAAGATGCGGATAGCGAAGGGGTGGAAGGGAAGTTCTACACTTGGACCTATGCCGAATTGGAAGCCCTTCTGGGCCCGAATTTGGGTTGGTTCGCTGAACTGTATTCTTTAAAGCCTGCAGGCAACTGGGAGGAGGGAGTGAATATTCTCTTTCAGGTGGAGTCCTACCAAACGGTGGCGAAGCGACAGCAGATTCCGCTACCTACTTTTTTGGAAAATCTGGCCGCCCAAAAAGCGAAGTTGCTCAGGACCCGCAACCTTCGCATCTACCCAGGCAAGGACGATAAGGTGCTGGCCGGTTGGAATGGATTGATTGACGCGGGCTTGATTCAAGGCTACCTGGCTACTGGAGAGCAAGAATTTTTGGACATGGCCCTTCGAAACTTAGACTTTGTGCAAGTCCAGCTCTTTCGAGAAGGTACTTTGTACCGCAGTTATAAAAATGGACAGGCCTACACCCCCGCCTTCCTGGAGGACTATTCAGCCCTGATAAAGGCCTCTTTAATTGCCTATGCTGCAAGCGGATTGTCTCGACACCTGGTCTTTGCCCAAACGCTAGCCGAGGTGGTTTTGGCACGTTTTTACGATCCCGAAGATGGCTACTTTTATTTCAGTGATCCGGGTGCAGAAAAATTGATTGCCAACAAAAAGGAACTCTTTGACAACGTCATCCCTGCTTCCAATTCCATCCTTGCACGCAGTTTTCATCAACTTTCGCTCCTGACTTACGAAGAGAACTATGGAAAAATCGCCGCTCGTATGCTGGGCGGGATGAAGGACTTGATTTTGAAAGAGCCTGGATTTTTATGCAATTGGGCCAATTTCTACTTGGAGAGCCTCGTGCCGACCGCAGAGATTGCCATGGTGGGTAAGGGGGCGAAGAAGAAAGCACTGGCTTTGTTGGCAAATTACCTTCCCAATACGGTCCTAGCCTGGTCAGAATCTCCGACAGAAAGCGTCCCATTATTGCAAGGAAAAGTAGGGGATGCAGCAGGAAATGCCTTAATTTATGTATGTGTGCATCGAAGCTGTCGGCAGCCAGTGTCCGAGGTGGAGGATGCGCTGGCCTTGCTACCTAAGTTGCGCTAATTCGGTGGATACCTTATTTCCAGATTTTACTTCTGCAGTTCCTGCTACCACCCACCTGTTTGTGGATGTCATTCTTCCTGTGCCCATTCCAAGGATGTTTACCTACAAGGTTCCATTGGCCCTTCAGGATCGAATTCAAATTGGGGCTAGGGTATTGGTGCAGTTTGGTAAGAAAAAAATACTTACAGGCATCGTAGGCAAAGCCCATAGCACTCCTCCCCAGGTGTATGAGGCTAAACCTATCCTTGACCTGCTTGATGCGAATCCAAGTGTCAATCCCCTTCAAATCCGATTTTGGGTATGGATGGCTTCGTATTATGTATGCCATATTGGGGAGGTGATGGGGGCTGCACTACCTTCAGGTTTGCGGCTTTCCTCAGAAAGTAAACTTCAATTGCATCCTGAATTTGATAGGGAAGAATGTGCCTATCCCTTGGATGTGCGTGAAGAGAAAATTTTAGATGCTTTGGTTAAAAAGGAGGAACTTACCTATGCTGATTGTGAGGAAGTACTGGGTATAAAAGCCATACATCCTATCCTGAAAAGTCTGGTGGCCAAAGAAGCCATCCTACTTTTTGAGAAAATCCAAGAGAAATATTCTCCCAAATTAGAAACTAGGATACGACTTCGAGAGGAGTGGCTGCAAGGACAGGGCAGCCTTGAGCACGTATTCCAAGGCTTGCTAGATAAGCCCAAGCAAGAGGCTTTATTGCTAAAATTTTTGAGACACCTTCCCGTACATCAACATCCCGAGCAGAATGCACAGGGCATTCGCAAAAGCCTACTTCAGGAAGAAGGGGATTCGGAAAGTTCCCTGAAGACCTTGGTAAAAAATGGGATCTTTGAAGTATTTACTAGAGTGGTAGATCGAATTTCCGAAGAACAAGGCGCAGAAGAAATGCCAAGCCTTTCGGAGGAGCAAAACAGCGCGTTTCTTCAAATCAAAAAGGCATTTGAAGACAAGCAAACTGCATTACTCCATGGCGTGACAGGTTCTGGAAAGACTGAAATTTACATCAAATTAATTCAGGAGGTTCTAGATAGTGGTTCGCAAGTACTCCTGCTACTCCCCGAGATTGCGCTGACCACACAGATGGTTAGCAGGTTAAAGAAGGTTTTTGGATCCAAGATGGGAGTGTATCATTCCAAATACGCAGATAACGAGCGAGTGGAAGTCTGGAATGGGGTCTTGAGTGGGAGGTTTTCTTTTGTGGTTGGGGTTCGGTCTTCTGTATTTCTTCCCTTCGATAGTTTGGGCTTGGTGATCGTAGATGAGGAACATGAATCCAGTTATAAACAATTTGATCCTGCGCCCCGCTACCATGCTCGAGATGCCGCGATCATGCTGGCCTATATCCACCAAGCGCCCACCTTGCTTGGATCTGCCACCCCTTCGTTTGAATCTTATACCCATGCCAAACAAGGAAAGTACGCCCTGATCCAGCTGAATCGTCGCTTTGGAAATGCCTCTCTTCCTCGGGTTCAATTGGCCAACATGGCTTTGGACAGGAAAAAAAACTTACTCAAATTGGATACTACCCGGCTGCTCAGGGAGCAAATTCAACATGCCTTGTCTCAGCAGCAGCAGGTACTTATTTTTCAAAACCGTAGAGGATATGCTCCCTACATCCAATGCGAAGATTGTGGCTGGACCGCCAACTGCATCCAATGTGACATTACCTTGACCTACCACCATTATGCTTCCGAACTGCGTTGCCATTACTGTGGGTATAAAGAAAAAAATCCACCTTCCTGCGCAGCTTGTGGAAGCACTCAACTTCAAACGCAGGGCATGGGTACAGAGCGGATCGAAGAATCCTTACAACTGCTATTTCCAGAAGCTAGGTTGGGAAGAATGGATTTGGATACTACCCGCAGCAAGTACGGATACCAGCGTATTCTAGATGATTTTGCTGCTGGTCAAATCGATATTTTGGTGGGAACGCAAATGATTACTAAAGGGCTGGATTTTGGAAGGGTGACGGTAGTTGGGATTTGGGATGGAGATAGAATCTTGAATTTTCCAGATTTTAGAGCGGGTGAACGTGCCTACCAACAGTTGACTCAGGTGGCAGGTCGTGCGGGTAGGAGGGAATGCTTGGGTAATGTCATCATCCAAACGCGAAATCCCGAGCAAGCCTTGTTTCACCAAGTGATGGAGGGAAATTATGAAGCCTTTTACCAAGCGGAGATACAGGATCGCAAGGCATATTTTTATCCCCCTTTCGTCAAATTGATAAAAATAACTACTCGCCATACTGATTTTGCTACTGCAGAAAAAGCAGCTCATGCCCTACATAAAAATTTAGCATCCCTGACCATAAAAAAGATTGTATTAGGTCCAGAAAAGGCCAGTATTTCCCGAATTAAAAACCAATTTCAGTTGGAATCATTAATCAAACTTGACAAACAAGGCGATGCCCAGGGGAAATTTAAGCAGGCCTTGGTCTCAATCATCGAAGAACTCCAAGCCAATCCTGTCTTTAGGGCTGTTCGCTGGATTGTAGATGTGGATCCATCTTAAGTTTTGATTTTTTTTTAGTGCTGTGTAGCGTTTATTCCTTTAAATCCGTTTACTTTCTGTCAAAGGACAACAACTAGGTTATAGGTAGTCACCGGTGAACCCTACCCATAGGCTTTGAATCTAACAGACCAAGAACTTATCGATGGGTGCAAACGTCGATCAAGGATGCACGAGGAGTATTTTTTTAAAAAATACTATGGCTTTGTCATGGGTATTGGGAGAACCTATGCCAAGAGTGAAGATTTAGCCCAAGAGATCACCCAAGATACCTTTTTAAAGTTTTTTGACGCAGTGGGAAAATTGGAAAAGGAACTTTCCTTAAAGCCTTGGCTAAGGAGAATAGCAGTAAATACGGCCATAGATTACTACCGGAAAAACCGAAAGTTTATCTATCATGTGGAAGCAGATGAGGATACTCCCGTTTCGGTGCCCGAGCAAGTAGTGGACCAAATGAATTATGAAGAGTTGCTTGCCTTGCTTCTCCAGCTCCCCCAGGATTTGCATTTGGTATTTACTCTTTTTGAGGTAGAAGGCTATAGCCACAAAGAAGTGGCAGAGCGACTTCAGATCACGGAAAGTTCTTCTCGGGTTTATTTAACCAGAGCCAAACAAAAATTAAGACACTTGATACATCTTCAATCTACCGTATATGCAGGAAGATAATTGGAGCTCGCGTTTTGGATCGCGGCTGCGAAAACATCAGGAGGATTCTCCTCCACCTTATGCCCCAGGGGCATGGGAAGCTTTTGAAGAAAAGCGAATTCGAAAAAGAAGGTCCCGAACCATTCTTTGGATTGGAGGGATGGCTGCTGGGGTAGCCCTGGTGTTGACCCTAGGCAGTTTATGGATAGGGGAAAAGGGAAGTACGAACACTCCCCATCTTCTTGGGTCGTCTTCTCCTAAGCCTGAAGATGCACAGCCTACCGTTCAAAAAAATACAACTAAACCGACTTCTGAGGACTCTGCTATAAATAATCAAAGAGGTGACTATAACAAGCCAAAAGTAAGTCAAAGGGAATCGTTGCAGTCCTCCCAGGGAACGGTGGGGAATGCTTGGCTTGCTGCTAAAGATGAAAAATCCAAGGAATCTACCCTCCCAACCGAAGAGCAAGCTATCCTTCCTTTGATGGCTACTTTTAGTCCTAAAGAAGAAAATCCTACAGGCAATCCAACTTTAGATGCACAGGCTGCTGCAATAGAGCAACCTAGGATTGAACCGGTGCAGGAAGTGATTTCCTTGAAGGAGAATCCTATAGAAGAACTTTCCTCTACGAAAAAACCTATTTCCTACGCCTTGGGATTTAGCCCAGGATTTGGAAGTACTACGCAAGCCAATCAAGTGACCGAGGGATCTCGCATGGGTTTAGGCCTACAGGTAGATATGGCCTTGGGAACACACCTACGTCTGGGTTCTGGGCTAGGGGTAAACTACCTCAACCAAGCCACCGAAGGACTAGCCAGTTATACCTTGGCAGGGGTTAATTCTCCCATTCAAGAAAACACAAAGGTGCAACAGGTGCAGGTGGATGTCCCCGTCTACGTTCGCTATCCCCTCACGCGATCTGAGTCCATCACTGTACAAGCAGGATTTTCCAATTTGCTCACGCTCAATCAAACTGCCCAAGTCGAGGTGATGTACGATCAAGACGTGGTTGCAGCTGCTTCGGCTACCCCTTCTGGCAATACTCAACCTGTTTTGAAAACGGTTCAAGTCGCTCAAACAACACCTCTTTCGGGCCAAGCTACTCGATTTTTGCCTTTTGCCTTGGCTAATATGGGAATCAATATCCAGGTAAGAAAAACTGAAAAAAGCAGCTATTTACTCATGCCTTTTTATTCCTATCCCTTGCAGGATATTTCTGGAACAGGCAAAAATCCAGGAGTTATAGGTGCTGCCATCAAGGTGAGTCTTGGCAAAGGAAAAAAATAACACCCTTTTTGAATACCAAACCAACGCTACCCCAGCCCAAGAATTTCTTGGGCTTTTTCTATGGCTTGTATGAAAATTATAACTTTTCATTTGATAAATGGATGCGCTTTCTTAAATACTTTTTTCACTTTTGTAGGCTAAAATAGAATTAACTCATGCCTTCTGTACCCTTTTTACATTCACTTCTTTCCAAACTGGAGACGAAGCATCTGCGCATAGCCATTTTTTCGTTGTTGGTTTTTTCAAGTTTGGGATGGTTTCAATCCCTTTCCGCCCAGGAATCAACCCCAGCAACTCCTACGGGTCAGTTTGGTGGAGTGATCACCGCCACCAACAATGGGGTATCCATCATTCCCTCCTTCACCTTGGGTAGACCAGCGGTTTTGTTTGATTTAAGCTTGTCCGGTGAGCGCTTCTCCTTTGATCCCATGCTTCGATTTGGGATGGATGGCAAGCCTTGGTCCTTCGTATTTTGGGGGCGTTACAAGGCCATCAAAGACAAGCGATTTACGCTGACCTTGGGAGGACACCCGGCTTTTATCTTTCAAGAACGGCTGGTCAAAGTGAATGGCAGGGAAGAAAAAATGATGGTGAGCCAGCGTTTTTTGGCCATGGAAATCGCTCCCATGTACAAACTATCAAAAAAGCTGAGTATGGGATTGTATTACCTGCAAGGCCACGGATTCAATCCTGTCCCCCCGAGGGATTCTCGATTTTTAGCGCTTAATACGGTCATTTCAGGAGTTCCAGTAGGTGGAGGGTTTAATATGCGCGTTAATCCCCAACTCTTTTTTCTGGATGTAGATGCGAATTCAGGCACCTATTTTACCTCCAACTTTACGGTGAGTAAACCGGGCTTTCCCATCGGTTTTCAAGGCCTATTTAACCAAAAAATCAAGTCCAGCATCCCTGGAGATGATTTCATCTGGAATGTAGGCTTATTGTATATTTTCTCCACCCCCTACCAAAAAAAGTAAATTTGCTTGCCAGGAAAGCGAGTTGGTCTGAAATGAAATACTATCGATACAAAATGGAAATAAACCGAGCAAGCTCGGTGAAATAGTCCCTCAACATTTCTTTATCCCCGTATTTCGTCCCTCGTACTTGGTACTTTATCCCCACTTCTTCATTCTTCAATCGGCGTTCAGCATTCGATATTAACATACTATTAATCTCGTACTTCGTACCTTGTACTACTAACATTAATCCCTAATTTTTCCTAACATCGTATCATGCTTCAAGATTCCTTCGGACGTGTACACGATTACCTTCGCATTTCGCTGACGGATCACTGCAATTTCCGTTGCAGCTACTGCATGCCTGTGGAGGAAATGGAGTGGATGCCGCAGTCCAAACTGATGAGCGCCCAGGAAATCGTTAAACTAGCTCAAGTTTTCGTGGGATTGGGTGTAAAAAAAATACGTTTGACAGGAGGAGAGCCGCTGGTTCGAAAAGAGTTTCCGGAGATTCTAGAACAGGTTTCTGCGTTACCCGTGGAACTCACCCTCACTACGAATGGGGTGCTCATTCACAAACACTTGGAAGCGCTCAAAAAAGCTGGAGTACGCTCCATCAACGTCAGCTTGGACACCTTGCAGCCGGAGAAGTTTTTCAAACTAACCCGTCGGGATCAGTTTCAGCAAGTTTGGGACAACATCCAACTCCTGATTCAAACGGGCTTTCGTGTCAAACTCAATGCCGTGGCCCTTCAAGGCATGATCGAAGAAGAAGTGGGGGACTTTGTGCAGCTCACAGAAAACTGGCCGATTCATGTGCGTTTCATCGAATTTATGCCATTCACTGGAAATCACTGGCAAAGTAAGCAGGTCGTCACTGCCGCCGAACTTTTGAATTTGGTTCGGCCTCGATTTAAAGTCATCAAATTGGAGGATCAGCAGCACGATACCGCCAAAAAATACCAGGTTCCGGGTTTTGCAGGCACCTTTGCCTTCATCACGACCATGAGCGAGCACTTTTGTGGAAGTTGCAATCGCCTGCGGCTCACCGCGGATGGAAAAATCAAAAATTGCCTTTTTGGCAAGGAAGAACTGGACCTCCTTGGAGCCCTTAGAAAGGGAGAAGCGATTGAATCGATCATTCGACTGTCCCTATCCAGAAAGCACGCCGCTTTGGGAGGTCAATTTGGAGCAGACTACAAGCAAGCCAATCCAAAAGCCATCGAAAACCGGAGCATGATCAGCATAGGAGGATAATGAAAGAATTTGTAAGCGTTCAAGAAGCCAAAGAAATTCTCAAGGTCCTTTCCTTATCGGGCCAAAAAGTGCTTTTGCCCTTACAAAAAGCGCTAGGGTATTGGACAGCCGGTCCCATCCATGCCCCCATGGCGGTGCCCTCCTTTGACAATTCGGGAATGGATGGCTACGCCTTTGCTTGGGCTGATGGGGGAGATAGCCGCCAATTGGCTCAAGTGGTGCAGGCAGGGACTTTCCCGGATTTTGCGCTTCAACCGGGAACTGCCGTTCGGATATTCACCGGAGCGCCTGTGCCCAAAGGTGCGGATACCATCGTGCAGCAGGAAGGAGTGCGTGTGGAAGGAGACCGACTATTTTTTGATCTTGACAAGTTGACCCAGGGGATGAACCTTCGCCGTGCAGGATCTCAGTGTGAGCGAGGACAATTGATTTTGCCAAAAGGCAACCGCATTTCCCCAGGGACCATTGGGCTCTTGGCTTCACTGGGAGTAGAGCAGGTATCCGTTTTTGCAGCCCCTCAAGTGAGCATCATCCTCACCGGAGATGAGGTGGTAGAGCTAGGGCAGGCCCTGCAGCCCGGACAGATCTACAATGCGAATGGACCCGCTCTTTTGGGTTACCTGAGTCAATTGGGAATAGCTGACGTAAAGGTGTTTCAAGCGAAGGATGATCCCCATGAGGTGATTCGGGTGATTGGAGAAGCGCTAGCCTCCTCCGAGGTGCTATTGCTTACTGGTGGGATCTCGGTGGGCGATTTCGACTTTGTGAAGGAGGGACTTTCTGGAAACGGGGTAGAAACCTTGTTTTACAAGGTCAAGCAGAAACCTGGAAAGCCACTTTTGGCGGGAGTGAAAGGTGGTAAGTTAATATTTGCCCTTCCCGGCAACCCTGCTTCGGTGCTGACCTGCTTCATGCAATACGTGAAGCCGAGTCTGGGACATTGGATGGGGAATTCAGCCGCTTGGGAGCAGGCGACGAAATATCCCTTGGCCACCCACTGGGAAAAGCAGGTGAAGCTGACTTTATTTCTTAAGGCCCGTTTGGTAGCGGGACAGGTAGAGGTTTTGTCTGGGCAAGAATCCTTCAACCTCCTTTCCTTTGGATCGGCAGATGGCCTGGTCGAGATTGGGGAGGATCAGCAAGCCCTGAAGGAAGGAACGCTGGTGTCTTTTTATCCCTGGTAACATGGCATATTGGGACTACCTCTTGTACCTCTTGATGCCCTTTGCGGCCTTCATGTATGCCGCCGTAGGGCACGGAGGAGCCAGTAGTTACTTGATGATTTTGGCGTTGATGGGTTTTGCTCCACAGGAGATCCGACCCTCTGCTTTGATCTTAAACGTATTTGTTTCCCTAATTTCATTTTTGAATTACCGGAAGGCGGCCCTCTTCCCCATGCGACTTTTCCTTACTTTGGTGATTTTCTCCGTTCCTGCAGCCTACCTTGGGGGACGGATTTTATTGGATGCCACGATCTACAAGCAGGTGCTTGGGGTATTGCTACTTTTTCCGGTGCTGCGATTTGCAGGGCTTTTCCCCGTATCCGCTCAACCCAAATTCACCCAGCAGCCCTGGATGGTAGCTATCCTCGGAGGAAGTATCGGTTTGCTTTCTGGCATGATTGGCATTGGAGGAGGGATCATTCTTTCGCCGATCCTTCTGCTTTTGGGATGGACCAGTGTGAAGGAAACAGCCGCTGTGAGTGCGCTCTTTATTTTTGTGAATTCCATTGCTGGATTTCTAGGTGCTTCGGTATTTCAAGTAGAGTTGAGTCCCCAACTCTGGATGCTACTTCCGCTTACTGTGGCTGGAGGAGCGCTTGGCGCCTATTTCGGGGCCAAAAAATGGAGCCCCAAATTCCTGACCTACCTTTTGGCTTTTGTCTTGGCTTTTGCGGCGATCAAACTGATTTTTGGGTAGGGGATAGATAGAGCCATGTAGAAATATCCAATTGGTACTGTACAATGTACCAGGTACCAAGTACAAAGTAGGAATTCAATTACGATTTGAATTCTTCCAGCATACCGCAAATTGGCTCGTAAAGGCTCTTGGTACATCTCAAAAAATCCTACTTGGTATTTTGTACATTGTACTTGGTACTAGTTTTCTATCTTTAAAAAAAATTTAAACCCCATGTCGGATCGAATTCGTCTCAAAGCCTTTGGAATGCTCGCTGAAAAAATTGGCACAGATTCCCTTGAAATCGAGAACCCCGGTTCTTCGGAGGCGCTTAAAAGGCAGTTGCTGCAACAGTTTCCTGAACTTCAATCCCTTACTTTTCGCATGGCGGTGGACCGTAAACTCATACAAGCAGAAACAGCTATTTCTGCAGGACAAGAAATCGCCCTTTTACCCCCTTTTTCCGGAGGATGAACATGAATAGATTTGAAAGACAAGTGATCTTGCCCGGTTTTGGACCCGAAGGACAAGCCAAATTGAAGCAGGCTTCCGTGCTCGTCATCGGTGCAGGTGGGCTGGGTTGCCCGGTTTTGCTGTACCTGGCCGCTGCTGGAGTAGGAAGAATCGCCGTGGTCGATGGGGATGTGATCTCTCCATCTAATCTCAATCGCCAAGTACTCTACGGAGAAAAGGACCTGGGGAAAAATAAAGCCGAAACGGCAGTTCGCTACTTTCAAGAAAAGTACAGCGACATGCAGTGGACGGCAATCCCAGAATTCATTACGGTAGACAATGCCCAAGCCCATATATTTCACTACGACCTAGTCATCGATGGCTCGGATAATTTCCCCACCCGCTACCTGGTCAACGATGCCTGTGTGCTTCTCAAAAAGCCACTCGTCTATGGGTCCATTTACCAGTACGAAGGGCAAGTTTCGGTATTTAATGTAGGTAGTCATCCCTGCAATTACCGGGATGTATTTCCGAATCCTCCCGCTCCTCAGGAAATTCCCAACTGTGCGGAAACGGGTGTGCTTGGGGTGTTGCCTGGGATTATTGGAAACCTAATGGCCTTGGAAGCCATCAAGGTGTTGTCTGGACTAGGTAAGCCACTGAACAATAAATTACTTCTTTTTAATAGCCTGAATACCCAGTTTCAGGAACTGGAAATCCTGCCCAATCCGACGACCCAATCCGCTATTCCCACTTCTTGGAATGAGTTCCACCAACGGGATTACGCTTTAGGGGTTGAAGGAGTGCAGCAGCTGACTTGGAATGAGGCGATGAAATTGATGGGGCAGGAGGTGGCCTTTGTGGATGTGCGCGAACCAGGGGAGGAGCCCCCATTGGAATGCACGGGATTGGTGAAGGTGCCTTTTTCCACGCTTTCCAAGGAATTGGGACGATTTGAGGAGGCAGAGGAGATTTTGTTTTTCTGCCAAAGCGGGGCACGAAGTCAAAAGGCAGCGCAGCTCCTGCAGCAAACCTACCCCGACAAGAAGATTTTCTCCATACGTGGAGGCATCAACGCCCTAAAATCGTAATTGAGCCATGGAAAAGGTACGCAGCCCCAAGAATATCTTTGTGCAAGGCCCCATCTCTTCGGAGAAGATCGCTCAGTCCATTGCCAATCATGCGACCAAAACAGACATTGGAGGGCATTCCATTTTTTTGGGTCAAATCCGTGCAGATGAAAAGCCAGAAGGCAAAGTGATCGCCATCGCCTACAGCTGCTACGAAGAAATGGCCCTAGAAAAGGCCTTTGAAATCCGGGAAGAGATCTTCGCGAAATACCCATTGACTTGCATGCACATCTACCACAGTCTTGGGGAAATTAAAGTGGGTGAAATCTGCCTCTTTGTCTTTACCTCCTCCAAACACCGGAAAGCAGCCATGCAGGCCTGCGACGAATTGGTGGAGCGAATCAAAGCCGAACTGCCCATCTGGGGCAAAGAAATCCTGGATTCTACGGCTACCCAGTGGAAGGTAAATACCTGATTGGTATAGGGATTTATTGCCCCCGTAAAAAAGCCTTGAACTCCTCCGTATTGAAATTGCTCATCCCTTGCTGGTAAAAGACGATTTTACCTTCCTTGTTGACCACTAGGGTGGTGGGGATAGATTCGCTTTGCAAACTTTCGTTTAGCCCATAACTGGCATGCACCACAGGAAAGGTCCAACTTTTTCCCTCCATAAACTCCTCACTTTTCAGCTTGTTTTCGTCCAGTCCAATCATCAAAAATTCGAGGTCTGGGGTATCCTTAACCGCATCGTAGAGGTCGGAAATGTGGGGCATCTCTGCGCGGCAAGGCCCACACCAGGAAGCCCATAGGTTGATAAATACGGTTTTGCCCCGATAGTCTTGGAGATCGATAGTATTCCCTTTAAAATCTGTAAACTGACCGCGGTAGTCAAATTTTTGCTCGGTCAGGTCGGGCACCTCCATGCTGGGCTTCATTAGGCCTGTGGAGAGCAATACGGATTGCAAGGCTCCTTGAATGATAGGCAATAGACCAGAAAAATACAAGAAGGCTAGAAGGCCCAAGAGTATTCCCCAACTACTAAGTTCTTTTTTCCAGGACATGAGGTCAAGCGATGATTTATAGCACAAAGTTCAAACAATAGCGAATAGAAAACCTCATTTTATCTCATTTTTTATTATTGAGTAGAACCATTGACACTAATTGTCAATTTATTTTGTTTATTTTATGCACAGTATGATGTTTATAAAAATAACATTTTTAATTTAGCATCATCAATGAGATAAGTTATGGAACAAACAGAAAGCATTCGCATCACGACCAAGGCCCTGAATTCAGGCAATTGCCAGGTCAAATTTTTTATTGAAGACGAAGAAAATCCACAATACGGGTATTTGCTTTTGCATGAGACCAAGCCGGTCGGGGATATTCTTGAAGAGATTAAAGTACGCATGGCCCGAAGAAGGGAGGCCTTTCTTCATGCCAATCCCTTCCTATCCATTGCACCGAATCAAGACGATCACCATTTTTACCTTTTTTCCGCATGAGTTACTTAGCTGCTAACCTTCGCTTTTTGCGAAAAATACGCAACATTACCCAGACGGAACTAGCGGATCAGCTGGACGTGCAACGAACCATGATTTCTGCCTACGAAGACGGAAGATCGGAACCTAAATTATCCACCTTACTTACGCTCTGTGAATTTTTGGAGGTTGGTATGGAAGAGCTGTTGACTCACGATATGGAAAGTAAGGGCAGATTGGCCTTGCAACCCAGGAAGCTACAGGTATTGACCATTGCCACCGACAATGAGGACAAGGAAAACATTACCCTAGTAGGCCAGAAAGCTTCTGCTGGCTACTTAAATGGGTTTTCGGATCCCCAGTTTATGGAATCCTTGCCTCAATTTCATCTCCCTACGCTTTCCCGGCAAGCCACTTACCGGGCTTTTGAATTGGCAGGTGATTCCATGCTTCCCTTGATTTCAGGCACTATTGTCATTGGCTCTTACGTGGACCAATTGCAACAGATAAAAAGTGGGAAAACCTATGTGTTGGTGACCCAATCCGAGGGTGTGGTCTACAAGCGCGTCTTCAATTACCTGGCGGAAAATGGCAAGTTGTATTTGGTATCTGACAACGAAACCTATAAGCCTTTTGAGGTACGGGGTGAAGAGGTGATGGAAGTTTGGGAGGCCAAGGCTTTTATCAGCACGGATTTTCCAAATCCTGGGGATAAGAAAAAGCCACTTACTTTGGATGATTTAGGAGAAATGATTCGGGATATTCACGCCGACCTAAAACGGATTAGCAGTTGAATTACCTGGAATTTTGTTAAAAAATAGGCAAAGTGTACCCGCTCTGTTTATCCTAGAAGAAGCGATCAAAGGTGCTTTTTATTTTTTGAACCGCATCAAAGGAAGGATGGCTGTTGGTAACTCCTTTGCCTAAGGAAAACCAATACCCGTCTCCACAATCCAAGTAGGCTCCAGGGTTCTTCCCAGGGGAAGGACTTGCCTTACTGTAATCGTAGTCTGGAGTAAAGACCAATTTCATCAGTCTAGTGGCTTCTTTCCAGGCTATGGATTTATCTTGTCCCTCAATAGAGACAATTACAGTACGGGTGGCAAAATACAAAGTGAGTACACAGGCTCTTGTTTGGGATGCTTCCACTTTTTGATAACGAATGGAAAGTGGAGCTTCCTTTTTGCTGGTCTCATATATGGCTTGGATAATTTCCTGTGCCAAAAGCAACCATTCTTCTTGGTTGGTAGGGATTTTCATATCCTCTTTTCTTTGTTTTGGAAGAAAAGAAACTACAATACCTCCCTCTTCTAATGGCTTATTGCTCCAATGCGTCTCTCCAAGGAGACTTTGAAGGGCTTGAATCCAATTAGAATTTATGTTCCCAGCAAATCTATAGTCGTCCTGAAGGCTAAATCCTTCGTCTAAAAGTTCCTCTTCGCTGAGTCCCTCTCTATCGGTGTAGTGTAGGTCAAGTTGGGTCTCCAAATCTCCTTTGAACCAATCCAAGGCAAGTCGAAATACATGGCTGTAGGGGGGAGGCAATATGCCAGAATCGTATTCCAGTACAAGTCCAGTGATAGCAGGAGATAAACCCATCGAAATTGCTTTTCACAAAAGTATGGTTTTTTAGGGATTAAACTGGTTATTTTGCCTTCCCATCCCTATTCCCATGGAAGAACTTCTCGCCCACATCAGCCAAGAGATTTACAGCAACTCCTATGTTGTCGTGGATAATTTTGTGGATGAAACCTTTCGAAAGGCGCTGTTGAAGGAGCAAACCGATTTATTGAATCAAGGTCAATTTAAAAAAGCAGCGGTAGGAAAAGGGGATCAAAAGCAAGTGCGAACGGAAATCCGTAGCGATGAGGTACTGTGGATGGACCCCACTGCCTTAAGCCCTCTGCAGGCTATTTTTTGGGAGAAAGTAGAGGAACTGAAGCAGGTACTCAACCGGCGCTGTTTTTTGGGTTTAAAGTCTTTTGAAGGGCATTTTGCGCGCTACCCGATCGGATCGTTTTACAAGCGACACTTGGACCAGTTTCATGCCGTGCCGCATCGCATCGTTACCGTGATTTTGTACCTCAACGATTCTTGGACCGAAGCAGATGGGGGGAAGTTGCGCATGTATTTCCCTCAAGAAGACGGTAGCGAAAGGGTAGAAGATGTGCTGCCTTTAGGTGGACGACTGGTCGTATTTTTGAGTGAAGAGATTCCACATGAAGTCATGCCTACCCTGAAGGAGCGAATCTCGATTACAGGCTGGCTCCGAAATATCGACTAACGGAGACTGATTTCTACCGAAACAGGGTTTTTTCCCAAAACAAATGCCGCCTTTTCGAAGGCTGGAGGGCCAAAGTAAACTTTGGGATTGTTGGAGAATCCGAATTTTTCGGTGGGATAGCCCACTGCATTGGTGCTCAATTTTCCATTGTTGTCCTGATCGTGAATCACGCCGATGGCATAGGTTCCTGGAGGTAGATCACTGAGTTTGAAATTGGCTTTTCCATTCTTCGGAGGGAGCGAAATGCTTCTTACTGCCTGTTTGACCTGATCAGGGAATCCGCTAGGCTTGGAAAAAATCAACACGCGTATGCTCCCGGCATCACTGCTCGCTCCGCTGATGTATACTTGGAGGCTTGTTGGATTGCTTTGTCCAACCATCTCCAAGGTGAAAAATAGGCAAATAAGGAGGAAGATCTGTCTCATAGGGAAGCGGCAGTAGCGGGACGATTGATTTTTCCAGTGGGGGTATAAGCAAAGACTGTTTTGAAGTAGATCTTTTTGGGAACTTCGTACTTTCCTAGGATTTGATTAAGCCCTGCCTCGAGGGCAAGTCGTTTGTTTTCTTCAGCCATTCCCTCCACATACAAGACCAATCGCTCTCCTAAACTGCAATCCTTCTCCCCAAACAAAAAATAGGCGCAATCGGGGCAAGTTTCCTCGAGTAAGGGAGCAATTCTGCGCTCCAATTGTTCAGGAAAAAGTTTGATTCCTCCAGAATTGACAACAAAATCAGCCCTTCCCAACCAAGCGAATGTATTTTTTGACCGAAGTTCAATTGTATCGTTTGTCTGTATTTTTTTCGCACCACTCATGGGAGATTGGATCCAAAGGCAGCCTTGCTCATTGGCCCCAATGCTTACACCCGGTAGGGCTTGGTACAGCAATTCCCCTGTTCCGATGGGAGCCAAAGCAATGTGCGAGACCGTTTCGGTCATTCCAAAGGATTGCCAAGCTCGAATGCCATGGTGTACTAGCCCTTGCTGGGTTTTGTAAGGCAAGGCGGCGCCGCCAATCAGTACCTGGGGGATGGATTGGAGTAGTTTTCTGCTTATTTTATCTGCTAAAATCGCTTCCACTTGCAGGGGAACAAGTGCAACGAAACTAAACTGTCCCTCCATGCCGAGCAGTGGATTTGAACTAGGCTCGACCAAGGAGATGGGGCATTCCCAAACTAGGGCACGTACCAGCATCATTTTTCCTGCGATGTAGGCAGGATTTAGACAGCAAAGCAGCTTACTGCTAGAGGAAGTTCCGAAAAAGGCCCCTGTCGCAGTTGCACTAGCTTCCATGTGGTACCTGCTGAGAACTTGCAACTTGGGTGCTCCGGTAGATCCAGAGGTCTGTTGGGTGAAGGTTTCCTGTCCAGCCAACCAATCTCTACAGAAGACAAAGGCTACCTGGGCAAATTCGGGAAGCTCTTCCAAGTTGGGGAGAGCCTGGCTTTTGCTGTAGTGGTAAGACTGGTAGCGAAGTTGAAACATACGCGTGGTGGTGATGAGAAAGGAAACCGTATTCTTAACAAATTTCGTCAGCTTAAGTTAACTTGCACAAAAATGTGATTTTTAAATCAAACGATCATGATTAACTGGGTTATAGCCAAGGAATACGAGGACATCACCTACAAAAAATGTAATGGGGTCGCGCGAATTGCGTTTAACAGACCAGACGTGAGGAATGCATTTCGTCCAAAAACCACTGCTGAATTGTACGATGCCTTTTACGATGCACAGGAAGATACTTCCATTGGGGTCATTTTGCTTTCAGGGGAAGGACCTTCTGCCAAAGATGGGAAATGGGCTTTTTGCTCCGGAGGAGACCAGCGTGCAAGAGGGCACCAGGGCTATGTAGGAGAGGATGGCTACCATCGATTGAATATTTTGGAAGTACAGCGCCTGATCCGTTTTATGCCCAAGGTAGTGATCGCCGTGGTGCCAGGCTGGGCCGTAGGAGGAGGACATAGCCTTCATGTAGTGTGTGACCTCACGCTTGCTAGTGCGGAGCATGCGATATTCAAGCAAACCGATGCCGATGTGACCAGCTTTGATGGAGGCTATGGATCGGCCTATTTGGCCAAGATGGTGGGTCAGAAAAAAGCCCGTGAAATCTTCTTCCTAGGAAGAAATTATTCCGCACAGGAAGCGATGGATATGGGCATGGTGAATGCAGTCATTCCCCATGCTCAATTGGAAGCTACCGCCTTCGAATGGGCCCAAGAAATTCTTACCAAATCACCTACTTCCATCAAGATGCTCAAGTTTGCCATGAACCTAACTGACGATGGAATGGTGGGCCAACAGGTCTTTGCTGGAGAAGCAACACGCCTAGCATACATGACCGAAGAAGCCCAAGAAGGGCGTAATGCATTTCTTGAAAAGAGAAAGCCTAATTTTAAGAAAATCAAATGGATACCTTGATTTACATAAAGTAAAAAAAGAGCCTGATTTGAAAAGATCAGGCTCTTTTTTTTTGAATAATTCACTAAAATAATACCCCATAAGCTGTATGTATCTACTACATCTTGCCCCAGCGGGGTAATATGTTAATAGTAAGTGAATCATGAATGGGATTAGAGCTCCAGAGGAGCGAAATGCCTTTAATCTTTTATGTCGCTCCTCCGGAGCTCTTTGAAATTTTTTTAGGTTTTCTATTAACAAAATGCTCCTCTGGTGCAAAATTCAAAAATCCATTTTTATCCACCCTCATTCTCCCTTAACCAAAATTCTTTCGCAGAATATACTCCACACAGCGAGCGGCAAGGCGAGCAGTAGCTAGGTCTTGATCGTAGACAGGGTTGAGTTCGACCACGTCCAAGGAGATTAACTTTTTGCTTTTTGCTACCAAGTCAAATACTTTAAATGCCACCTCAGGATCAAAGCCCATAGGCGAAGGAGCGGAAACTCCAGGCGCGAAGGCAGATGAAAATCCATCCATATCCACGCTCAGGTATAGTGAATCTACCTGGTCTAGAAACCAGCAAATTTGCTCCTCGATGTATTCCCAATGCTTCAATCGGAAATCTTCCATGACCAGGTACTTGGCCTGGACTTGGTCTGCCGCTTGGAATAGGGATTTGGGATTGGCAGCACGTTGAATGCCAAGAGCGAGGTAGTGAAACTGGCTTGGATGATTGCTGGCCAACTGGTAGAATGGGGAACCTGAATGTCTTTTTCCATCCACCAAGGGGCGCAAGTCAAAGTGAGCATCTAGATTGATGATGCCTAATTTTTTTCCCTGTTCCTGCGAATACTTTAAAACTGCTGACCCGTGTGCAAAAGCCAAATCATGTCCTCCGCCCAGCCAAACTGGGAAATGAGCGCTTTGCAAGAGTTGATAGGTGAGTTCAGTAATGACCTGATGGGATGCTTCCAAATCCCCACCCCAGGTAAAAACATCTCCATAATCGAGAAGGGGAAGGTTTGCTGGAAGGTGGTGAGCTAATGTGCCCAAACACCTACGGATGGAGGTAGGGCCCTCTAGTGTGCCCAAGCGCCCTTGGTTTCTTTTGACTCCTTCTTCGCCGGCATAACCCAAGATGCCCACTTTTTTATTGGAGGAGGTGTCAAATGCCAAGTTGGCAAGTGTACGAACGGCCTGGTGCCAATACTCCACTTGATTGGATTTTCGCCCCGTCCATTGGGAGGGAGTGGGATTCTGGTGCAGATTCATCGGAGAAATAGGTTTGGATTTAATTTACAAATCTACAAAAATTGTAGACTTTTCCTATTTTAAAATAGAAAGACCTGGATTGATTCATTTATGGAAAAGCTGATCAATGACCCGATCTTCCACGAGTTGCGGGATGGTGACATGCAGTTGTGGGCTGCGGTCCATTTCACGCTGTATGGCTTCGATGGAGCCGCTATTCCGCGCCCAAGCTCGTCTGGCAATACCATTGTTGACATCGAAAAAGAGCATGGATTTTAATCTTGCTTCTGCTTCTATACTGCCATCCAAGACCAAACCAAAGCCTCCGTTGATGACCTCTCCCCAGCCCACACCCCCACCGTTGTGGATGGAAACCCAGGTGGCCCCTCGGAAACTATCGCCAATCACGTTGTGAATGGCCATATCTGCCGTAAATCGGCTGCCATCGTAGATGTTGCTCGTTTCCCGATAGGGGGAATCTGTTCCACTCACGTCGTGGTGATCCCGTCCCAAAACCACTGGGGCAGATATTCTTCCCGCTGCAATGGCCTCATTGAAGGCTGCGGCAATCTTGGCTCTTCCTTCTGCATCCGCATAGAGAATACGGGCTTGGGAACCCACCACCAGGCGATTCTTTTCGGCTTCATCAATCCAGGTGATGTTGTCCTGAAGTTGCTGTGCAATGCTTGCAGGCGCCGTGGGCAGTAGCCCTTTCAATACTGCTGCAGCAATCTGGTCCGTGGTACGTAGGTCAACAGTAGATCCAGAGGTGCAAACCCATCGAAATGGCCCAAATCCATAATCAAAACACATGGGACCTAGAATATCCTGCACGTAACTCGGGTAGCGAAAATCAATTCCATTGCTGGACATCACTTCCGCGCCAGCACGAGAGGCTTCTAGGAGGAAGGCATTCCCATAATCAAAAAAGTAGGTGCCTCTTTGTACATGGCGGTTGATAGCCGCAGCCTGCCGACGCAAAGATTCCTGCACCTTTTGTTTGAAGGTCTCCGGATCATCCACCATCAATCGGTTGGATTCTTCAAAAGACAACCCTACGGGATAGTATCCTCCTGCCCAAGGGTTGTGGAGAGAGGTTTGGTCTGAACCGAGTTCTACTAGAATTTCTTCCTGTTCCAGTCGCTCCCAAACATCCACCACATTGCCCAGGTAAGCGATGGAAACCACTTCTTGGGCTGATTTGGCCTTTTTAACTCGTGCTACGAGGAGATCTAGGTCTGAAAATAGTTCGTCTAC
>Ga0194123_10002464_pt1 | contig 24130 bp, 3 predicted proteins | sample TA2MahsurfametaG_5_FD_155479 | JGI IMG/M metagenome (GOLD analysis project Ga0194123, IMG submission 155479) | Freshwater microbial communities from Lake Tanganyika, Tanzania - TA2015023 Mahale A surface | ecosystem: Environmental > Aquatic > Freshwater > Lake | place: Tanzania: Lake Tanganyika... | reverse complement strand
GCGCCGGTGTCCCTCGGGCCGCTCGGGTCAACGACGAAGTAGAGCTTGTTGTTGTCCGAATTTGCGACATGGATGCCCATCATCTCGCTGCACCGACCTTCGGCTTCATCTCCCAGATTTTGCCCCTCGTCTTCCTGACCTGCTTGAGCATCTTCTCCAGCAGCGCGTCGACCTCCTCGTTGATCGCCTTCGCGAGGGCGTCCTCGACGCTCAACATGGATGCGCCGTTCGCCGAGTAGGAATCGACATCGAGTGGATCCATCCCCGACGGGTGCGGAAATGTCACCGACGGTATTCCGCGCGCCTCGTAGTCGTTCTTTATCTGCATCGCCTTCCTGTATTCCTTGAGGCTCGCCATGGTCGACGACGACAGGTAATCAAGCGACCTGTCCCCGTTGACCTTGTAGAAGTACTCGATCTCCGCATCGCTGAAGCCGAGTCGGCGAAGCCTGTCCGAGACCGGCTCCTTGTTGACGACATCGGAAATATCCATGTCGGACGAGGATTCGACGACCCTTGACCACGGGTACCTGACTTCCGATATCTCTTCGTTCACGAACCCGCCCATCACCTGCGCCCCGAGCCTCTGCGGTCGCGCCGCCTTGCCGTGTTCGTCGAGCCTCGCGGCGTACGCCGATGTCCTCTCGTTCTGTCTGGTCGATGCCGGCCTGACCGAGCCGACATCCGTGATTGATCCGTATTCCCCGTCCACCGATGCCGAGAGGACGTTCATCATCCTCCTGCGCGAACCTTCCGGATCCGATGCGGGGTCGACATGCACTATCGCGTCGGCCACGGCGGCGTGGTCGGACGAGTTCATCCACACCGGCCTCGTCTTCTCGTCCATCCCGTAGCCGAACCCGTACGCGGTCCTGCCGGACACCTCGGGTTTGAGCACTATCTCTATGTCCCCGTCGGCATCTACGTCGCCGTGCGGGTTGGAGCCCCTCGGCCACTCAATCGGGGCATCGCCGACCTGCACGCCCCTCCTGCGCATTGCCTCCCTCGCCGCGGAATCCTGCGACGGGTGGACGACGTAGGCGGCGATCGGCCTGTCGATGTCGTCAACGTCGGGGTGAATCCCGATGAGCGATTGGTACTGTCGCTCGGCCGAGGAGAAGTGCCCAGAATCTTTGTAGTAGCGACCGCCGTCGCTGACAACCTTGCCGAGCTCGCCCTCGGAGACGCGGATCCTCGGGCGCCTGTCAACGCCCTGATGGAAATCAAAGGCCACGTCATCCATGAGCTGGGACACCTGCCTGTCGTCGAGACTCGTTAGCGCCCTTCGTACCTCCGGATCCACGGACGCGTCGTCCCTGATTGACGGCAGGATGCTCGTCGCGCCGGACATCCGGGAGAAGTTCCTCTCCTCCTGCGTTTCTATTTTCCCCATTGAGCTGAAGCCGCGTCCCCTCGTGGTGACGCTGTCCCTGTACGCCTTGGTCGGCTTGGTCGGGCTGCTCCTCTTTGCGGTCTGCCTCGCGTGCACGTCGGCATTCCTCGTCCTTATCCTTCGCGCCCCGATCGGGGCGGTCCTGCCGTCGGGCAGTTCGCCCTTGCCCTCGCCCGCGGCGAGGTGCGTGGCGATGACTTCCTCTGCCTTGCGTTTCGACACGGCAATCTTCCTGCCGTCCTTCTCGCCCGACCCGTGCGGCCACTCGTCGAGAATTCTCTCGAGCGTCGTGTCGGAAAATTCTTGGTCGGTCAGCTCGGCCACCCTGCCGTCGCCCTCGTCGAGCACGGCGATCTTCATCGGCGGCATCATCAACAACGACGTCGAGCCATCGGGTTCCCTGTCAAACGCTCCAGCGTCCACCGGGATGCCGCGAGCATCGGACGGTATGGAGAGGACTACCTCGTCGTCATTCATTGACATTCCGTCGTGGTAGATGCGGGCAGTGGTTATCCCCTTCACGGTCACCGACTCGCCGCCCCTCTTGTCCTTCGGCACGGTGACGACGACGCGCATGTCCATCCCCACCTGCGACTTGTCCAGCGCGGTCAGGGTCGGTATCAGGTTGAACTGGATTTGCTGGGCGATGTCGCCGTCCTCAAGGCTCTTCATGTCAATCTTCGCGGGAATTCCCTTGAGGAGCGGGTCCGAGACCTCGTGTGTCGCCTTTATCCTGTTCATCTCCTTGCCCTTTGACTCCGCTCTGTACAGGGCCAAGAATTCCTCCGCCTCCACCCCCTTGTAGTAGTAGGTGCGGCCCGGGTTGCCGTCCTTGTCCTTGTAGGTGACGTAGAGCCTCTTCTTTTTGTCGTCGTACGCGACCCTCGAGAGCGCCCTGCTGCCGGAGACGTCGACCTCCTGCAGGTCCACCCCGTGCCTGCGCGCGAGCCTGTGCCCGGCATCGATGGACATGATCGCGTGCTCCGAGTTGGCCGGATCGGACAGCGCCATGACCGAGTGGCGCCTCGGGTCGCCGACCCTCTCCACCGCCTCCTTCTCGCCCTTGTCGAGCCTGTCCATCGTCGACTTGCGAATGCTCTTGCCGACCTTGTCGGCGCCGGCCGCGTCGGGAACCCTGCGCGCCCTCCTCTTCTTGTCCTTCGGCTTGTCGCCCGGGACGTCTTCTGGCATCGGCCTCGTCGCCTCGCGCTCGCGCACCCTCGCCCGCTTCCTCTTAATTGATCTCCTCTTCGCGCTGTCCTTCGCCTCGTCGCCGGAGTCCATCCAAGAGATGGCCGCATCCACGTCGTCCCCCTCGATGACGCCCATCTGCCTCAGTGCGTACAGTTCGGCGGCCGTCTCCAGCCTCCACAGTTCGTCGACGGCCCCGCGTTGTCCGTATGTATCCCTGCCGTACCTGCCGCCGATGAATGCGACCTTGTCGAAGTCGTCAAGGACGAGACCGAGGTCTTCTATGTCTATCTCGTCGCCCATCCCGATCATTACGTTGACAACGTTCCCGGTGCTCAAATCCCCTGGGCCGGCATCGGATCCGTAAATCTCCATCGCCTTGGCGACGAACTTGCGAACCTGCTTTACGTGCGCGCCCTCGTGGGCGGCGGTGTGCATGCCCTTGGTGAGGAAGGGATCCTTGCCGAGCGATGCGGTCATGCCGCCGGCCCACTGGCTCTCGTTGACCACGAATTTGTGCAGGACGTCGGCGGCCTCCTCGTCGCTGCCCGCGCCAACGACCCTCAGGCCGAGCCTCTGGTGCTCCCTCACATCCTCTAATTGGTTGACGACATTGTCCGCCATTTTTAACGGGTTGTACTCTATTTCGGTTCTCATTTCGGAGATCTTGGGTGGCCTGCCATGCTTCCTTGTTTCCGGGAAAACCGCGCGCGTGTATGCCTCGTTATCTGGATCATCGTTAGGTCTTGCTTTGTAAATGACGCTGTCAATCATGGCGAAATTTTCAGGATCCTCGATGGCCATTCGCACGATCTGCATGAGGAAGCCTCGCTCCGATTTTCTCAGCGCTTCCTTGTTTATCCCCCGTGACTCCAGCTCGCGTCGTCTGGCTTCGGGCAGTCTGTTCCACATCTTGTCGATGTCGGGAATAGTCTCGACCAATATCTCTTTGCCCGCTTTGTCCGACAATTTTTCAATCAATGTCTTCAGGTCTTTGTTGTCCGTCGCGTCGGGCGTTATGCCGTGTTCCCGAAGCAGGTCATCGACGAGATCCACCGTCGCCGCCTCGACCGCCCTCACGCGCGCACGCGCGCCCGTGAAGACGCGCTTGGTTTCCTGCCGCCCCTCGATTATGTCGACGTTCTCCGTCACGTTCCCGAACTCGTCTATGTAGAACGGCATCCTGCGCTGTCTCCACTTGCCGTACCACGAGCCGAGAGAGGCGAACCCCTGTTGCGCCGCGTTTGCGATCTGCGATGCCGAGACGGCGAAGCACGTCGTTCCGAACTCGTCGGTGAACTGGTTGGCCTGCGGGGTTCCCGGCGGGCACCTGAACTTCCCGAGGTCGTCCATCCACACCCCGAACCGCTTGGCGGCCCTGGCTATGAGGGTGTTGCCGGGGTTCAACTCCCTGAGCGTGCGGCCCAGCCCCTTGCCCTTGACCCCTTCTTCCTCCTCGTCTTCGTCGTCGCCGTCTTCGTCGTCCGATTTGTCGTCGTCCGGTTTGACACGCTTGGTCGGGTTGCCGTCGTCGTCGACCTCCCACACTTCTTGGACGACGCGCGGCTTTTTCGTGTACTCGATTAGTGAATCAGCGAATTCCTGATTGATCTCCTCTTGCGACCGTTCGCGATTCTCTTTTGCAGGCATCCATCCGAAGTTCGGCTGTCCGTGAAGCGCGTTCCGAGAGGCGGCACCAGGGAAGAGGTGGAGCTCCATTCCCTCCTCCCACTTGGAGGTCTTGTCGTAGCGACGCCCGCCCGCGCTCACGACGTTCGGCAGCGCCTTCTCCGGCTGCTTCTGATCCCCGGACTCGGCGATGGTCTTCCCCAGCGCGGCCTTGGTCTCGGGGCAACAGCCGAGCACGCCGTGCTGGAGGAACTCGTCCGCCCTCTGGCGGATGTCCTTCTTGCCGTCGTCGCCCTGCGACACGGACTACTCCTCTTCCGAGTTGAGCTCCTGGAGGAGCTTGTCGAATTCATCGAGGCTCCCCTGAATTTCAGCGGCCCCGACCTCCGTCCAGGACGGAGGCACCGAGTCCTCGTGCCCGATGGTCTTCGCCCTGAGGATTATGTGTTCGCGCACGTCCTTCTGGTTGGTGGCGCGCTTCGATGCCTGGACCGCGTTGAGCAGGTCGGCATGCGCGAGTATCGGGAACGACCCGTCCGGCATCGCGATGCCGGCCTTCGCCAGTTCCGACCTGACGGCGAGGGGGTACGCGCTCTTGAGGGCGATCTCCGCCGCCTCCGCCTCTATCTCCTCTATGTCCGGCTCCTGCAGCGTCTCGTAGCCGAGGAGCGCCCCATCGATTCCGACGAACACGTCGTAGCTCTCGCCCGTCTTGCACTGGATGTCGACGACGTAAGCCTCGTGCCCCTCGAAGGCGGCCGGCTGGATGCTGACCACCTCGGCGTCCTTGCGCTGCAGGTGCGACATGGCGATGTTCGCCGCCTCGTCGAAGGTGACCATGGTCAGGTCGTCAACGGCAGGGTCGTGGATCGTGCTCGCCTTTACGAGGCTGTGCCCGCGTATCTCGCCGGACTTGTCCACGTAGATGTCGAACATCTTTCCGTCCTTGCGCCGTATCGTCGTGACGAACATGTCGGCCTTGTCGATGAACGCCGACTCGATGACGTCGCCCTTGACCAGCGTCTGCGATATCCCCTCGGCATGGAGTATCGTCACCTCGCCCTTGACGCCGAAGCACCCGCCCGGGCAGTCGGCGCACGGCGGGGTGCCGCCGGCGTAGACCTTGCCGTCCATCGCGCACTTGTATCCGTGCGAGCCGACATCGGCGGACTTCACGCCTATCTGCTGCAGGCGCGCCTTCCTGAACTTGTCCAGCAGGGAGGGACCGCCCTGTCCCGGCATTTCATCCTCGTCCTCTTCCTCGTCCTCGTCCTCCGGCTCTTCCTCGTCCTCCGGCTCTTCCTCTGGCTCTTCCTCTGGCGCGGCTTCCTCGTCGGCCTCCTCCTCGTCGGCCTCGACTTCGGCATCTTCCTCGACTTCTTCCTCGGTCTCTTCCTCGTCGTCCTCTGCGAACTCGGCGGCGACGCTCGCCTGCTCCTCCATCTCGTCCTCGGCGTCCTCCATCTGCACCTTGCGCGGGGTCTTCCCCTTAGGCTTCTTGGCCGCGGCGAGCTCGCCCTCGAGCTTGGCCACCTTGGCGAGCAGATCCTCGGCGACGGCGACGGGCATCACCTTCATCTCCACGGGCACGGCCCCGCACTTGCCGCACACCTTGTCGCCCTTGACGTAGCCGCACTGGGCGAGGTCGGCGCCCTTGGCGCAGCCCAGAATCCCGCCCTCAGCATCGACGTTGACGGTCGGCACCGATTGTTCCATCATGCTCATTTAGCAAAATCCCTTCGTGGAAATCGTGTAATAAACATTAGCACCTACTCCGTCGGGGCGGAAGGTGCGCCGTCTGTGAAGTTGTCCGTCCTGCGGAACCACTTCTCGAATTCTTCGGCATCTAGCCCGAGCCTCTCCACCATTTCCCTGACCTTGGCCATGGGGAGAAGCACCGACCCCTTCCCGCCGAGCCTGTCGGGTTTTATCCTTAGACGAGCACCCCTGCCCGCACGTCCGAGGGCCTCCTCGATGGATCTGATGGATCTTCCCTCTTCAAACAGCCCCATTTCGATCAGGGCATCCCTAATCTTCTTCGCGGAACTCCCGCCCAATTCCCTGAATCCAGGCCACTGGCCGAACTCGCCGTCGGAAATCGCATCCCGTCGCGCGAGGTCACTCTCTTTGAGTATTTTCTTATCGACCAATTCTCTGGCGTATCGGTTTGGCAGGTATCCCGCTCTTTGCATTTGCCTGTAACGCTCCTCACTCCAGGGTGTCCCCTTGTCGTTGACGAACGGAAGGCCAGAGGCCCTGACGTTCCGCATCATCGCACCAGCGCTCAGTGCATTTCCGTTGTCGTCGGTGAGCCTGACCCTTACCCCCGTATTCTCGAACAACTTGTCCTCGAATTCGCGCAGGCTCATTTCCCCGACTGGTCGGGATGGTTCGGCCGCATCCCGGCGCCTCTCGATGATGTCCCTTTTGCCGGCGCGACCAGCCCGAGCCGCCAGTCTCGCCGTACGGCGGGCCCTTTCTGCGTCAACGGCGGCATCAATCTCATCCGGGCGATCCACCATTGCACCCGTGTCGTCAAAGTAAGCGAGCGGGTCAAATCCGAACAGCCCCTCTCGCTGACCCGTACCAAATCCCAGTTCCAGGGCAATCTTCTCCGCCAAGGACGGGTCATCTATGAAAAACTCCGGGGAACCCTTGCGTCTGGAGTCAAACAAACGCCTCACCGATTCCTCGTCTAGGCCGACCCTGGAGTCGGGGCCGAAACGTTCCATGAAGTCATCAATGGTTAACGGATAGAACAGGACTTCCTCTTCCAAGGTGAACCCGCCGTTTCCGTCGGGTACTTCCACATTGTGGTAGAGCGGCGTGTCCGAGACCAAGGCATCCCATTTTTGTCTTTTACCCGATGCGGTTATGCGTTCAAGTTTCTCTCTGTAGTTATCCCACATCTTGTTCAGGGATATGTCCTTGCCCGGCCCGTGCTCGCCGCCCTCGAACACCTTCGTGGGGTTCACCGGCATTTCGGAATCCCTCTCGGTATCCGCCATCGATGCGAAGCCGTCCCACTCCGATGCGTCTGGGCCGCCGCGGCGCTTGCCCGGTCGCTTGCGCGACCTCAGTACGTTCCTGTCCGCGATGTTCTGCCTGTCCTCTTCGGAGTAGCGAGTCTTCGGCGCCATGCCCTCGCGCCTCTTGCCCTGGTTGCGGCGACCGGGGCGGCGGCGACGCCCGCGCGAGGCGAAGCCGTCGCCTTCCAAGGGGCGCGAGGCATTCGCTTTCCTCTCGTCCAGTTCCGCCGTCAACCGCTCGACGCGGCGTTTTTCAAACTCGTAGCCGAACAGGCCCTCTTCAATCCAGTCGGCAGAAGGTGGCGTTTTCCAAATTTCCGAATCTGGGTCATCAAAGAATGTAGTCAAACTGTCCGAGAGCAGATTGTCTGGGACGGACGGAGCATCGTAATCATTGAATGCCTCATCCTCCCTGTACCTCCTCTCGAAGGAGTCGGGCAATTCTGACACCATGTTGTCCAGATCATCCAGTACGTCGTCGACACCGGATTCGGTTGTGGCTTCTTTGAGTCTCTGCCGAAGTCCATCCAGCTTTGCCATGTCTACATCCCTCACGTATGTTCCGTGTTCGAGCGTTTCGGATTCCATCCCGTCATAGCTGTCGCCGCTGCTCTCCCCCTCGAAGAAGTCCTCGACTTCGTCGATCAGGAGGTCGTAATCCTCCCTCTTGGCATTGATGAATTCCTCATCCGAATCCCACGAGCTACGCCTTTCGCTTGACCCAGCGCGCACCCTCTTGGCGAGTTCCTGTGCTTCGCCGAGGGCATTCGCCGAGGCATTCATCTTCGCCTCCGCGACAGACTTGTCAGTCTTATACCTGTCAAGCAAGGAGTCGACAGTATCTATGGCCCTGTCGTACTCATCGAGGAGATCTTGGTCATCCTCGTCTGGCGAGACGTCGTAGATGCTTCGCACCTTCTTGGGGGCAACCCCATTCGCGCGCGCCATCTCGCGGGCGGCCTGATTGCGGGCATTGATGAGTCGTTCGCGATAGTCCACTGCCTCTGAGGCATTCATTCGATTTACCGTGCTGTCCAGCCTTTCAATTTTCCCGAATTCGCGCCTCATGTCATCCGTGCTACGGCGACGGCCGCGCGAGGCGAAGCCATCGTCGTAGAGCATCATGTCGGCCAGCGCATCGCTTCGACCCCTCCAATCGAGGTAGTCCTTCTGTAGCTGTCGGGCGTACGAGGTGGCCTCGCGCTTGCCCATGCGCTGCCGCTTCATCTCCTTGGCGATGAGCTCATCCAAGTCCATCGTTCCATCTTCTTCAAAACTTTCGCCGTAGACGCTGCTGAGATACTGCTCCAGGTCCAGGAGTTTTTCCCTCTCCGCGTTTACGTCAGACGAATAATCATCGTCGTCCCTGTCGAGTGCGTAGTCAAAGCCACTGCGCGAGGCGAGCCCTTCGTACGCAGAGTCGGGCAACTTGCGGCTCGTGGTGAACTCGTAGTTGTCCCTGACCTCGCGCATCGTCGCGCCGCGGCTGTCCGACGCCTCGATTCTGTCGACCACGTCCGGCTCGACGCCGTCGTAGGTGTAGACCGTGCCGGTCCCCTTGCCGTCGCGTCCTCGGTACTCGACCGAGAGCCTGCGGTTCATCTCGTCGTACTCGACGGAGTTGAGGGCGGAACTGGACGAGACGTCGATCTTGCGCGGCTTGGACGACTGGCCCATCCCGACGGCCTCTCGCTCGAGTTCGGCTATTCGCCTGTCGTCCATCGCCAGCTTCCTGGCCTCGTCGAGAATCTGCTCGGTCGTCATCCCGGAGTCGCGGTTGTTCGCCAGCGCCCTCTGGAAGTACATGTTCTGGTCGGCGGAACTGAGGCGGGTGAAATTGTCAACTGCTCTCTGCGCATTCAGGGCGTCCATGTCGGCGCCGAAGTCGGTATCCTCGCTCGGGCTGAACTTGTCGAGGGAGAAGTTCTTCCTCACTCCCTCCGCATCCTCCCCGACCATGTTGAAGCGGCCGGGCACCTTCGGGTTCTGCCAAATCTCAACGGGGGTGAGCTCGCGCTCCTTGCCGTTGTACGAGAACTTGACCTTCTTGCCGTCCTTCATCGCCTCGCGTATCGCGCCGATGAGGCCGTTCGTGTCGCCGCCCCTCGCCCGGTCGATGACGTCCCTGCCGAGGGAGACCGGTTGCGGGAGCGTGGTGCGAGAGGCGAGTCCTTCGCCCGGCATTCGTCTTCCCGTGTCCCCGATCGGCGGCAGGCCATCAATCTCTCGCTCGATGTTCATCAACTTGCGCTGCGCATCCTCGATGCGCTTTTCCATGTCGTCGTAGGCGCGGCGCTCCATCGGGTTGTCGCGGTCGAGTATCTGCTGATCCTGGATCATGCTGCGTATCTCCGCGCGCTGCTCGGTCGCCGCCCTCCTCAGGCTCGTCTTGGTCGGTGCGCCGGCGGCGCGCGAGGCGAAGCCGTCGGAACCCCCGCGGACCGGTTTGCCTCTCGAGAACGTTGCACTGTCCCTGTTCCACCTGTATGTTGTGTCTTTGCCGCGTCCATAATCTGGGTAACGTGCGGTTCCCTCGTTTAGGTCTTGGAACTCGAAAACTTTGTCGACTTCTTTTTGGATTTGTCTCCAAAGTGCATTTTCTTCCTCTTGGCTAAGAGTGCCATCGCCCCTGTCCCCCCTGGCTACGTCGCTCAATTGACCCACAAACGCTTCGGGATTGTCTTTCCACCCATACATTCCCATGAGAATGTCGTTAGCAAGTTTCTTTCCAGCTTCTTGTCTTCGCCGTGCATCGCCTTCATCTTCGCCCGCATCGGTTCCGTCGATCAGGTGCGCGTCATAGAGGGCTGCCAATAGGGCTTGCTTGACGTTTCTCAATGCCGCCCTATGGGTGTTTATCTCTTTCTCGAGGCGCTTTATCAGTTCGGCATCATCTGGGTCGTCAATATCCGGAAGCATGCCTGCATTGTCCGGCGTAACTGGGTAAATTTGCTGACCCCCCGCTTCGGCCATTTCGCTGGCGATCAGGTTCCGGAGTGACTCCAATGCCTCCACGTCGTCCACCATCTTCGCAATACCCTCTGATGAGGGGACCAAAGAATCGAGCTCGCTGGAACTTAGCCTGTCTACGCTACTTTTTTCTGCAAATTCGCGCACCCTGAGCGATGGACCGTGCTCTGTGATGGCGTCAGTCACTTCTTCTTCGTACTGCCAAGTGCTGAACCTTCCGGCGCGCGAGGCGAAGCCGTCGGAATCCCTGTTGAGTCTTTCCGCTCGCTTCCTGACCCCATCCACGATGCTTTGTGCCGAGGCGAGTTCAGAGGAGGAAACGTAATCCGTGTTCTTGATTAGTTCTTCTGCGGTGATGAGGCTGCCGTATCTCTGGAATCGATTATCGTCATCGACACCTTGGCGAATCAGGCGGTCTATTTGCTTAAGCAACGATTCGGCTGCTTTGGCTCTGGCTGCCTTGGCATCATTGTTCCATTGATCAATTGCCAAGTCTCTCTCTTCTTCTAGATCAATGTCCGGCTGGGCCACCCTGTCAATGTTGTCAATGCTGTCTTGGATGATTTGGTCTTGTACTTCCCAATCCAGCTCATCGAAGTCCATCCACTCGGATTGGATTACCAGTGCCCTTTCTCCGCTCGAGGCGAAGCCGAGATCGTCTTCGGGATCGAACCCCGGGTCGTCGCTCGGAATTCCACCGTCTTCACCGGTGCCGAAGTCGTCGCCGGCGAGGCCGTCGAAATCCATGAGGCGCCACTCGTTGGCGTAGTCGTCAATCGCCCTCTCGCGGGCGTCGGCATCGTTCCTGCCGCCCGCCTCTGCGACCCTTCTCTCCTGCTCATCAATCGGCAGGTTGTCAAAAGCCGCCCTGTCGGCCTCCGAGACTTCCGGGGTCGGGTCGTCAAAATCGTCGTCATCGCCGCGCGAGGCGAAGCCGTCGTCGGTGAATGGGACTCCGCGCTCGCGCGTGCCTTCGAGCTTCTGGATGCGCCTTATCGCCGCCCCGAGGAAGTCGGTCGTACCGATAACCTCGTAAATTTGACCGTACCCGCCACCATCCGGTGCTCCGTCGTAGTCGCCGCTCAATTCGACGATTGCGTATCTCTTGTCCCTGGTGGGAACTATGTACCGAACCTTTGCCCCGTCGGCACCTTCGGTGCCAAGGGCGGCACTGCTGATCTCATCATCGGTATCCGGCGCGAACACGAGAATTCGGTCGAAGATTTCGCCGATGTATTCATCGCTTTCGCCCTCGTTGAACACCCCGGCGGCAACCATGTCCCGCTCGAATCTCCTCGCTGCCCCGGTATCCTCGAGGTTGACTATCTCAAGCGGTGTCTGAAGTTGCGCGGATTCGTACGAATAGTTGCTGGCGAGTTCCTGCTCCCTGATTTCGCCAAGGCGCTGTCCGCGCGAGGCGAAGCCGTCCCTGCCCATCTTCTCCTTGAGTCGCTTGTTGAGTTCCGCCTTTATCGCTCGCGCCTTCGGTCCCCTGTATGTCTGCAGGTTGCCGAGCGCGTAGGCGACGATGCTCTGCCCGGAATCCTCGCCGAAGCGGTCGTCTATGGAATCCATGGTCGACATCGCGTCGATGTACGGAACGGCCCCGAAGTACATTTCCTTGCCCTGCTCGGCGAGGTCCCTCCGGATCATTCGCGCCAGTTCGCCGAGCGTCGCCCCCTCGATGCGCTTCTGTGTTTCGGCATCGACGGATGGCTTCGTTGACGAACCGCGCGAGGAGAAGCCGTACTTGCCGGAACCCTCTAGGTCGCTCAGGTAATCCTCGTAGGCTTTTTCTGCGGCGAGGGAGAACGCACGACCCACGTCACCCTCCGTGTTGCCGATCGCCGCCTCGAAATAATCATCCCAGAGGGCATCGCTTCGTTCCCAGTAGTCGGCGATTCGTTCTGCCTCGTCTCGGTCGATATCGCGGAAATCTTCCAAATCGTTGATCAAGTCTTCTTTGGTGAAACCGCCGTACCATTTGTACTCTGCAGGGACAAGGGAGTCGTCGCCGCGCGATGCGAAGCCGTCGCCTTCGTCACCGAAACGGCGAGGATAATCGCCGGATCTTCGATCGGCAGCAAAGTGCTTCTTGATTCCCTCTCGCGCCTTGTCCAAGGTGTCGTGGGTGGCGACGACTTCGGTGTTCACGCTTCGACTCCCGACCAGACGCCCGTAGTCGTTGTAATCGCCGTCAACATCGCCGTGGACCTTGACGACTGCGAAGCGGCCGTCGGGGGTTTTCACGATATACATGGCGTGTCTGTCAATGTCGTCGGGATCTCCTATGTAGAGGATGTCGTAGGGTCGGGCATTTTGCGCTATGTACACTTCCTTCAGTTCTCCGCCGTCAACCCGCTCAAGTATCGCATCCACGACACTTTCATCGTCGCTGACGCCGTTCAACTCATCCAGTGCGTCATAGCTGTCGTAGGCTGTCGCTGGGGTGCTGAGTAGGCCGACGTTGGCACCGCGCATTGCGAAACCGTCGTCGCCCTCAGGCTCGCGTGAGTCGTCTATGCGACGGACGAAATCCTTCGCTTCTTCGAGGGTGTCGAATGTTTCGTCAAAGTACTCTTCGTCGTAGTCGGTGCCGCCGTCCCTTTGGTAACTGTAACCGTGGGCCGCATCGACTCCGAATTTTCCATCCTCATCTCGGGTGATCGTGTAGATGGAGTCGCCACGGCGTGCCCTCGGGTTGTTCCCGACCGCATTCCATGTGCCGCTACCTCGTTTTGTCTCTTCCCAATCAAGTTCACGGCCGCGCGAGGCGAAGCCGTCAGACCCGCCAGCGGCCCTGCGCATATACCGCTCATGTTCGGCCGTGACCCTTTCCAACAACGGGGTTCCCGGACCCAAGTCCTGACGCTTTCTCCTGAACTTGTCGTTCGTCGCAGTGAGCCGGTATCCCGAACCCGAATTCAGCTTTTCTTCAACGGCTTCACGAGCAATGTCGCGCGCCCGTCCGTAATCGCGAACACCTCGCTCGATGATGGATGTCTGGGTTCTGCTTTGATTCCCGGTGCGATCCAAGACATCAGCGTCCTCTAGTTTCCCCCATTCTTTGACGACGTCGTATCTGCCGTCGTTCTTGACGATCATCACGTTCCACTGTTTGTAGTTGCCCACCCGGCCGCGGTCACCGGTGCTCGGTGCGAGCAACTGCCAGGCATTGATGGAATCGTATTGATTCTCTACTTCTGGGAGATCGTCTGTTTCGTCGTACACACTTCCTTTGCCTTTTTCGTGCATGGCCCGTGCTCGTTGTCGGGCGTTCGCGCTGACCTCGCGGGGTGTCAAGGGGAATGAGCCATATCCTCCAGATGCGAAGCCGTCGGAGCCCTCCAGGTCGCTGAGGTAATCCTCGTAGGCTCTGTCTGCGGCAAGGGAGAACGCCCTTAATACGTCACCCTCCGTGTCGCCGATTGCCGTCTCAAAATACTCATCCCAAAGGGCATCGTTTTGCTCCCAGTAGTCAGCAATTCGTTCTGCTTCGTCTTGGTCACGATTGCGATCAAGTTCCAAACCATCAAGCAATTCTTCTTTGGAGAAATTGCCGTAGCGTTCAATCCCGTATCCGACGTACCGTTCTGGGGCAAGATTCCTGCTGGGGTCGTAACCGCGCGATGCGAAGCCGTCGCCGTCCGTGGCGTCGGATCCTGCTCGATTCCATTGTTCCTCGGTCAGTCCGAAGTTCTCTAGGTAGTGCTCCCTGTGGGCTCGATCTACGTCTTCGCGGGAATCGCCAGGTCCACCGAAGAGCCGGCCTTCCTCCACCAGCATCCCTTTTATGTCCTTGTAACCTGCGACATCCTGAGACTCGAGCGCGGCATCTGCTTCTTCGTACAACTTTGCCACGTAATCCTCGTACGAGGACTCCTCACCCCTCGGGTAGCCCGTGTAGTAGCCATCTTCACCACGGTCGCCTGAGTATGAACCCCTGACCATCTTGAGCGCATCGGCGAGGCTGCCGATTCGCGTGAAGTCCTTCCTGGCTTTGCCACCCTCCTCTTCGGGGTGGGTTATTTCCCTGACCGCGCGACCCATGCTTTCGGCATCAACCAAGTTGGTCATATCTGCCTTCAGCACGTCCTCGTAGTGGTAGATGCTGCCGTTCTTGAACATGACCATTACTTCGTTGTCAAAGTAGCCGATTTCTGTTCGACCGGGTTTGCCAGATTGACTGCTCCTCTTTATCCACACTCTCTTGACGGCGGAACTGTCGCCCACGCCGATTTCGGCCCATTCACCCTTGGGCAAGAAGTTGAGCAACCAGTCGTTTTTGGCTCGGACGCCTTTGGAGTTCGGGCGCGAACCCCAGTGGACGGCGGTCGGAACCATGTTTCCGTTACCGTCATCCATCATTACGATTTCTTCGCCGAGGTTCTGGTTTACCCTGCTTTCCATGTCGTCGCGAATTTTTCGGGCTCTCGGATCTGGCCTATATGGATCATCAACGTCCCCGCTGCCCATGTACGGGTAATCTCCGTAATCGTAATTCTGCATTCCGGCGCCTCGGCGCCGCGTGGTCGATCCGCGCGAGGCGAAGCCGTCGCCGTCACGAGCCATCCTTGCCTCGGCCTCGCCAACGAAGCGGTTGTCAAGGGCTGACTCAAGGTTGAGGAGTGCGGCCCGATCCTCCATGAGTTCACCAATGCGAGAGTTCACATCCTGTCCGTAGGTGTCCTCAAATGAGAGTTCCTGGCGTGGGCTCAGTGATTCAAGTCGCCTCATCTCTTTTTCTACTGAGTCAATTTCTGTCCCAACTGCTGAGAGCATTTCCCGAGCTTCCGACCTACTCAGTGTGTTGGCGAAAGCGGTCGAGGCTTCCCTGTCGGATGCTTCGTCATCGCCCCACGAGTATCTGGAGTAGTTTGCTTCTGGATCGGTTCCGCGACTGCGCCTGCCATCTCCGTAAGGATTGTCAATGTACTGCGAAATCCTGTCGCGTATGCTGCCGCTGCCGCCGCGCGAGGCGAGACCTGCTTCACGATTCTTTTCATCTGAACCGAGGCCGTACACGCGCTTGTCGTAGTCGGTCATTCCCCTGCCCTCGCCGCGCAGGTTCGGGCCTTCGTCGGAGACGACGTTGTGTCCCTGTCGGCCGGCGTAGGAGCGGGCGCGGATGTAGCCGCGCTTCCTACCAGTTGGCGACTGGCCCTGCTTCCTACCCTCGTACCAATTCGCAGAACTGCTCGTCAATTCAATTTCGTTGGCATGGAGCAACTCGCCCGTTTCGGCATCGCGAACTGCAATCGTGTCTGGACCGCGTCTCTTACCCTTTCGCGGACCCTTGGTGTACGTACCGACACCCCTTGCTGCTCGCAGTGCATCAACGGTCGTACCATTGCCTTCTGCTTCGATTATTTCGTCAAGTGCACCCTGCTCCATGGTGATAGTGACATTCCGGTTGCGGACTCGCTTGCCACCGCGGGGCGGCCTGCGCGTTGGCATCTTCGGCTTGGCGACTGGTGCCGGGTCAATTTCGGTTGTCGTATCTTCGTCAAGGTTCCCGACCCCGCGAAGTATTCCCTCAAACGACTCAAGGTGATCGCTTGCGGGCACGGAACGGGCAGCCTCCTGTTCGTACTTTGCACCGTTTGTTCTGTTTGTGGCCAACAAGCCCCTGTAGTTGCCGTCGTCGTCGCTCAAGACCAGAATGTCAAAGTCCCCCTTTGACCATTTGCCACCCTCGCCCTTTGACCAACCAGCACTTGCCATATCTGGTTCGCCCTTGGCCTTGGTTGGCACCTTGCGAACATCGTGGGTGCGCTTCACGTCGTTGATTGCGCGACCCTTGCTCGGCGCCGAACGGACCGCATCCGCCTCCTCGCGCGTAACGCCCGAGTAGATGTAGCCCTTGCCGCCGGAGTAGACGACGGTGAGTTCTTCCTTGTCCGGGTCGTATGTGACCTTCTCGACCGCCTCCGAACCGCGGACGTCGAATTCCTCGATGCCCCCGTCTTCGTCTCTGCCGCCGGCCCACTCGCCGTCCTTGCGATACGGGTGCGCGCGCTTGATGTCGTTCATCGCGCGGCCCCTGCTCGGGGAGCCCTTGAAGCCCTCGAAGGTGTCCCTGTCCACGCCCTCGTAGATGTACGTGCCGCCGTCCTTGTACGTGACGCGGAGTTCCTGCGTGGACGGGTTGTAATCGACGGCGTCCAGCGCCGTCGAGTAGGTCACATCGACGGACTCGACCCCCGGTGCGTCGCCGGCCATGTCGAGCTCGCGCCTCGCCTCGTCCAGTTCCCGCTCGACGCGCGCCTCCGCATCGTCGTCTGCCTCTCTTGCGAGCAGGCGACTCTTTATTTCCTCGACGGCATCCGGAAGGTTGTCAAATCGCGCCGAGTATCCGTCTTCCCACATTCCTGGGGTTTCACTATCGCCACGATCCCAGTACTCAGGTGTGACCACATACTCACGGGCATCGGGATCGTACTCAACCCTGAACCGCGACTCATTCTCTCTCCTGCCAACAAGGAGTTGCGGAAGGCCGTCGGGGGCCTCATCGTCGTACTCGACTCTCGTTCTCGGTGGGTCGTACAGGCCGACGAGAGAGGAGGCCAATTCGTCCAATTTCTTCCGACGCAATTTATCCTTGTTTTCCGCTGCCTGCCTCGCCTCGCCCTTGTCCGCGTCGGAAAGTCCCACGATCTCCTCTGGGGTGGCCTTGCGCACGTTCTTGCGGCGCTTGATGTCGTTTATCGCCCTGCCGACGCTCTCTGCATTCTCGACGCCGATTGCGTCGTCCATGCTGACGCCCTCGTAGACGTACATGTCCCCGCGACCGTCCTCGCGCTTGTAGGCGACGAACAGGCTCTCGCTCTCCGGGTCGTACGAGACGTAGTCGACGGCTTGACTCGGCTTGATGCCGAGGCGCCTGGTCCGTCTGCCAACGGAGGCGAATCCGTCTTGGTCGCCGTACTGCGCCCGCCGCGCCATGTGGGCGTCCGACATGCGCGCGTACGCCTGCTCCGCGTAGTTGAGGAGATCCATGTCCGGCCTTGTGCTCAATCTCCTGCCGTTGGCGAGATCCGCAAGGTTGTGACCCATCTCGTTCTGGTCGAGGTAATCGCCCAGCATCGAGTTGACCCAATCAATTTGGTCGTCCTCCGAGAGGCTCGCAAAGTCGAGGTTCTGCGCGAGGATGCGCTCCTGTGTCTGGTTGACCCAGTCCCTGTCCTGGTAGCGCGGCTCGACCCCGATTCTCTTCCCCGGTGTGCGGGGCTTCAGCGGCCCGCCGCGCGAGGCGAAGCCGTCCTCTCCAGCGAACACAAGGTTTCTTTCGGCCATTCTGTCGAGGAAGTTTTTCTTTGCCTCGGTTGGCGAACCACCAACAAGGGTGATTTGCATTCGCCTCGTTCCGCGGTCCTCCTCGCCTGCGCCGCGCCCGCCCGTGACCATGGCAGAGACGGTTATGTAACCAGTTCCTCTTTCCCTCTGGACCGACATTGGGGTGGTGTTGGAGCGCGGAACGCGACGTGGCCTTGACGAGCTCGAGGCGAAGCCGTCGCCCAATCCACGCCCAGGACGGTAATCGTTCACCATGTTGACTAGGTCGGCGATTGCCTGTCTCTGGGTGCTCCTCGTCGAGGGTTTCTCTAGATAGAGATTGGCGAGTTTCCTAATCGCCCTACTCTCTTGTGTCGTGAGTTCTTTGTCAGAGCCGAAGCGCACCTTGTCAAGACCACTCATTGCGTCCCTGTATTCACGGCTAGAGAATTCCTCAGATAGGAAATCCCTGTTCCCTCGTCGCATCAACCAGATTCCATCGTCTATGAAGATGCCACTAGAAGCGAACCCGTCGGCAGGCTTCGCCTTGGCCACGTCCTGTATCCGCTCGTCCCTTCCGAAGAAGTTGAAGTTGTCCTCGTCGGTCGCCTTGCGAGCCCTCTTGAGTTTCTTGAGGGCGTTGATGTGCTTGCCCTTGCTCTTTACGGCGGCGAGTTCCTGGACTTCCTCCATGCTGACATCCGAGTAGACGTACCAGCCGATGTCGCGCGAGTCCTCGTACAGTTCCTTGGCGCGGTCGTCGATTTCCGTGTCCGACAATGGACGCTCGTAACCGCCCTGACCGCGTCTCGCACTGGCGCGATCAATCCAGTTCTCGCGCTCTTCGTCGCCGAGGTCGTCCCACGACTTGCCCTTCAGGAAGCCGACCATGAGCTCGCGGCTGTTGTCGTCGTAGAGGATCCCGCCGAGCGCCGACGATCCCGGCGTGCGGACCCTGTGCAGCGATGCGAACCCGTCGCTCGCCCCGACGAGCGCCTCGGCCTTGTCCGGCGCGTCGACCTCCGGTGCCCTCTTCCCAGTGTCAATGCCGCCGAACAGCTTGCGCAGGTTCGGGGACTTCTCGAGCATGAAGTTGACGGCCGCCTGCGCATCCTTGAACGCCCTGTTGAGGGCGTCGGGGTCGTCCTTCAGGAGCTGTATCCAGCCCTTGATGTACGGCGCGTGATCCTGCCGGAACGGTGCCTCTATGCCGTGGGCCGCGAGCACCATCGCCGATCCGATTTCGGCGACGAGTTCCTCGTACGCCCTCACCTTCTTGTCTGACGAGTACTCCGCGAGGCTGGCGCGCTTGAGGCGCGAACTGTGCCCCGTCCAGTGGACCGCCTCGTGCGCGAGCGTCGATGTCCACTCGAGCGCGCTCGTCCCCTTCGCGAAGTCGGGCATCGAGATGTAGTCGCCGTCGGGGCTGTAGTGGGGCGTCATGTCCGCCGTCTGGACGGTGACGCCTAGTTCCTTCAGGGTCTCGTCGAGTATCGCGATTCTCTCCGACTCTGGGAGGTCGGCGGGGATCGCCCTCAGCGCCTCGTCGCCGCCGTCGGTCTGGTCGACGTTGAATACGGTCGCGCCGCGGAAGACCACGAACTCCTTGAGGTTGCCGTCTTCGTCTTCCTTCTTGACGAGTTGCGGACGGAGAATCGGGATGCCCTTCTCTCCCTTGCGGACGATCGCGCCTCGCGCCTTGAGTTGGTTGAAGCCGGCGAACCTTCCGGTGTTGTACTTCCTGTCGGCGGCGGCGAGCATGAGGAAGAACGCATTCATTCCCCTGTACGGCTTGCCGGTGGTCGGGTTGATCGGCAGCGAATCGCTGCGCCATGACGGCTTCCATGTCGATGGGTCGGCGGTCTCGAGTTCGGCGATGAGCCTGTCTTTGACGCCACTTACAAGTTCGTCAAGCTTGGATTGCTTTACTTCTTCGTCGTTGCCGCGGCTGGCGAAACCGAACGGCTCGTCCCAGCCTTCCTCGTCGTCGTCCGGAACATCAAAGCCCCACATCTTCCAGTACTTCTCAAGTATGGAATCAAATACCTTCGCCGCCGCACTATCTTCTGGCTTGGATCCGAACTCCCCCTCACCGCGCGAGCCGAAGCCGTCGGAGCCCTCCAGGTCGCTGAGGTAATCCTCGTAGGCTTTTTCTGCGGCACGAGGGAATGCACGATTTACGTCACCCTCCTCGTCGCTAATTGCCTCCTCAAAATACTTGTCCCAAAGGGCGTCGCTTTGCTCCCAGTAGTCGGCGATTCGTTCTGCTTCGTCTCGGCTGTGATTCCGATAATCTTCCAAACCATCAACCAAATCGTCGTAGGAGAAATTGCCGTATCGGGCATACTCCTTGGGAGCAAGATCTGCGGTGGGGTCGTCACCGCGCGAGCCAAAGCCGCTTGCCTCCTCGGCATCTGCCTCGGCGCGCGCACGATCAGCATCATTCATAAACTCGTACGGGTCGGCGTCCTCGAACGCTTCTTGAACTACTTCATCAAGGAGATCGGGGTTGTTGAGAAGGTCGTTCTCGTCGTATTCAGAAAGAAATCTGTCTCTTTCCTCCTGCGACAGGCGCGACCAGTTGATGTACGGTCTGTCGTCCGAATCCGGATCAAAGTCAAGCATTGACAAGTCGCCCTTGCGGAACTTGTCCAGCCTCTTCTTGTTCGCTTCGGCCAACTTGCGCGCGGCGTTCCTCTGCTCCGTCCTCGCCTTCCTGATCTTGGCGTTGCGCTCGTCGCGCGCCTTCAGGAGGGCGCCGACGTACTCCCCGACGTTCGGATCCTCGGCGGTGAGCAGTCTCGCCTTCCCGGCATCATCCAGTTGCTCCCATGCCTCGACGGCATCGCGCGCTTTCTCCTTGGACGAGTTGGACGGTTCCCTGTTGCCCCTCCACCCGTCGCGCCTCGCGACCTCGAGCATTATCTCGGTGTTGCTGAATGGCCTTTCGCTGCCGCCGCTCGAGGCGAAACCCTCGTCGTCCTCGCCGTACTTCTCGATGTACTTCTCGAGCGCATTGTCCAGCGCGGCATCTGCCTGCTCGTCAAGTGCTCTCTCGCGCTCGCGCGAAGCAAGTTCTTCGGCGTCCGGCTCTTCCTCTGTTATGTCTGGCTTGGCTGGCTTTGGCTTGTCAGTTGCATCCGGCTTGGCCCGATCCGGCTTGGCTGCATCTGGCTTGTCAGCCTCTGGCTTGTCAACCTCTGGAACCATTGCCTCTGGCACTTCACGCTTTGCTGGCGGAACAAATTCTTGACCGAAGGTTTCTGCATACGAGGCTCGCCTCTGGAAGTCGTGCGAGACCTTCAGCAACTCCTCGTCGATGCGCTCCTTCTCCGCGCCGGTCGCCTGCCTCCTGGCGTTTACGAGCCTGTTGCCTTCCTTGGTGAGGTCGGCCTCCGACATGTCCCAGTACTTCGCCAGACCCTCGTTGTCGGGGCGTCGGTTTGCGAGGTAGGCGACGTCCTCCCTCGTCTCCGGCTCGATGGTGCCGGCGGTAAGCGCCTCATTGCGCTGAGCGCGAGTCCATGTTTTCCTGTCCTTCGGCAACTTCGGAGCGGAGCGCGGCTTGTCGAGCAGCGCATCGCCGCTTCGCTTGCGACCACGGACATCCGGCAAATCAAAGCCGGGCTTCTTGATCGGAATGTACGGTCGCATGAATGCGCTGCCGTCCTGCACGAAACCGTCGCCGTCGCCGTCAAGCGCATACGGGTTGAACGTCTGGGCGAGGTCGCGAATCTTTCCGATTGCCTGACCGATGTTCCCGCCGGCCTGACCGATCGTCGCGCCGAGCGCCTTGACCGCGTTCTGGAGGGCGTCAAGCGCGTTCGCCGTGAGCAGACCGTCGATGATTATTCCCTTGGTGCTCGGCTTCGCCTTGAGCCTGTGGTGCCGCAGGACCGGCGAGAGGAAGTCCCTCGCGCTCTGCATGTACACGTCCGGCATCTCGATCAGGTGCGATATGCCCGACTTGCCCCACGGCGATTCGACAGATTCGCCGCCGCCGAACATGCCCATCATCTCCATCTGGTCGTCGGTGCGGTAGGCGATGCCGCCGTTCGGTACCACGACCGGCGCGCCTGGTTTCTGCTCGATGTTCTGAGTCGCCTGCGGTGCCGTCGGCGCGGATGCGTACGGCTCCGGCTTGCCGAACATGTACTGGTTGCCCTCGCGGTGGTACGGGAGCCTGTACATCGACGCCTTGCCGTCCTGTGTCGTGCGCCTGAACACGACGCTGTTCTCCGTCGCATTCATGACTTCTATCTTCGATCCTGTGCGCTCGGCGAGTTCCGCCTGCAACGCCGCCTTGTCCGGCTGCGAGAGTTCCTGCGACATTCCCTGTGCGAACGGGTCGCCCTCGCTGGATCCGTCGGCGCCTTCCTGCGGCGCGGCGATGACGACGATCCTCGGGATCTGCGGCATCATCGGCATTCCCATCCCTTGCATCGGGATGACCGGCATGCCGCCTTTCTCGTCCGCCTTTATCGAGATTGTCCCGGTGAGCTGGTTCGCTCCGTGCAGGACCGGCGAGACTTCGTAGAGTTCGACTTCCTTGAGGATGTTCGCCTGCAGGTTCGGGTCGAACACCGAGTCGATCGTCTTGTAGCCGATCGACCATTCCTGCTCCTCGCCGAAGAAGGCGACGGTAGCGAAGGCTTCCTTGCCCTTCTCGGAGTTCAGGTTGAATTGGACCTTCGCGTAGAGGCCGCCGATGCCGGCGTTGCGCATCTTTGAGGGGAGGCGCGAGTCGCCGACGGGCACCTCGTACATCTCCAGCACCTTGCCGATCGGGTCATTCCACGAGTGCCCCCACACGACTCGCGGCTTGCGGTGAGTCAGGCTCTTGGCGAACGCGCCGCTGATGACGACGTCGCCCACGGAATCCTTGTTGCCGATTCCGGCGACGAAGCACTCGACTATCCCCTGCGCCTCGTCTATGTTGACGTTGCCAGAGTTACCAGACTTGAAGAGAAGATTGTCCATCGCCCTGCCTTGTTGGTGTTGCGCTCAGCAATGATAAACCACCATTTATTGGGTTTGGCGCAACTACCAATATCAATTCAGTAATCAGACCTGCTAATTGCTAAATTGATTCCACAGGGACGTGGTGACGAGCTCGGCCAGCGAGTAGCGATCCTTGCCGTCGATCTGGGCGTAGGACTCGATGAGCGTCTCCTTGAACAGGGAGAAGCGGGGATCGTCCCCGGGCACGGCGAGGGCGGACTTGATCGCGTTGTTGATGTCCCTCTCGACCTGCTCGTTCAGTTCCTGCAATTGGGAGAGGTACCGGACCGATGCGTCCTGCATTTCCTTCTTGGACGGCTTCGGTAGTTCTGCCGTCTCGGCGGCATCCTGAATGATCGCGTACAGCACCGGCCTCACGTCGTCCTCGAGTTGCTTCGCCCATATGTCCTTGCTGAAAACGGACGAGGAATCGAGCGTGCCCGCCGACAGCGACTTCTTCGATTTGATGCCCGAGGACTTCTCCATCACGACCCTCTGCTGACGCTCGATGACCCGCTCGAGCGATCGACCGAGTATCTCCGACCACCGGGCGATGGATCTCTCCACGTCGTCGGCCTTCTCCGACACCGGGACCTGCCCGATCGGGGCCGCTTCTGCCGTCGCCATCGGTACGTCTGGGGCGCCGGACGGATTCGCCTGCTGCATCGCCGCCGCTATGGCACCGGCCATCGTGTCCGGTTCGGCACCCGCCGGCGGTGCTCCGGCTGGCGGTCCCTCGGGCGGCGGGGCGCCCGGCGGCATGCCGGGCATCGGCGGGCCGCCCTGATCCATGCCGGGGACGGCACCCTGCGGGGGTCCGCCGGCCATCATCGGGGGCGATTCCATCTTCTTCTTCGTGTTGCCGATCGGCGTCAGGTTGGGGTTGAGCAGCAGGGAGTCGGCGAGGTCGGATTCGATTTCCTTCCTTCCGCTGCCGGTCCTGTACTCGTTGAGGCTTATGATCCCGCGCGAGAATTCGTCGCTCAGGTACCTCTCCCGCTCCTGCTTGTAGAGCATGAGCACCGGGACCTCCCTCGTGTCGAAGTCGACGTAGTTGTCCTCGTCGAGCTCGTCGAGCGACCTGGCTATGAGGTCGATGTGGGGGAGCATCGTCTCGGTCCAGAAGACCCTTATCTCCTCGGCGGCGTTCGAGAACGTCCTGCCGGAGGCGTTGCCGATGACCGATTCGGGGACGCCGAAGGATGCCAGTATCTCTTCCTTTGTTATCTGGCGCATCTGTATGTACGCGGCATCCCTGGGCGAGGCCCCGACGTCGACGTACTCGGCGCCATCGTCCGAGGCGAGCACGGTCGTCTGACCGGCCCTCGACAGGTTCCCCCTGAACCTGTTCTTCAGTTCCTCCTTGTCCTCCTCGTCCATCATCCCGCGCACGACGAGGATTCCACCCGGCCTTCCGTCGTTGATGAGGAAGTTCCTGTTGTAGAGTTTTGCGAAGTTCTCTATCTCGATCGCTATGCCCGCGGACTCCATCGGGGTGAGAGACAGATATGGGTCAAGGGGGTGAGGCCGCCTCAGCCACATGACGTCTTCCGGTTTCAGGATCGTCGTTTTGCCGTGCGGCAGCGTGACCTCGTACCCGGACACGAACTTCTTCGGGTCGGGTATCGGCGCAGTCGACTGG
>Ga0194123_10002461_pt1 | contig 24165 bp, 28 predicted proteins | sample TA2MahsurfametaG_5_FD_155479 | JGI IMG/M metagenome (GOLD analysis project Ga0194123, IMG submission 155479) | Freshwater microbial communities from Lake Tanganyika, Tanzania - TA2015023 Mahale A surface | ecosystem: Environmental > Aquatic > Freshwater > Lake | place: Tanzania: Lake Tanganyika... | reverse complement strand
CAGGTGTCGAGGGCGTCGGGATCCTGCTCGAGCACCAGGGGCTGAGCGTGGGTGCCGCCGCTGAACTGGGCTTCGGCCTTGGCGCGGGCTTCCGCGGCGTCACGGGCCACCACATAGGGGGTGGTGTCGGTGATCACGCCGCCGGTTTCGCTCACCACAAACCAGGCGGGGATGCGATGGCCCCACCAGAGCTGGCGGGAGATGCACCAGTCGCGGATGTCGGTGAGCCAGTCGCGATACACCTTGCTCCAGCGCTCCGGCACGAAGCGGGGATCGGCGTTCTCAAGAGCCTCGCGGCAGCGGGCAGCGAGGGGCTCGGTTTTCACAAACCACTGGGTGGAGAGCAGCGGCTCCACCGGCACCTTCCCGCGGTCGGAGAAGGGCACGCTGTGGCGATAGTCCTCCACCTTCACCAGGAAGCCTTCCGCCTCCATCGCGGCCACCACCGCCTGGCGCGCCTCAAAGCGATCCAGGCCCTGGAAGCGACCGGCGGCCTCGTTCATCGAGCCGTCCTTGGCCATCACCGTGATCAGCGGCAGGTTGTGGCGCTGACCGATCGCGAAGTCGTTGGGGTCGTGGGCGGGGGTCACCTTCACGCAGCCGGTGCCGAACGCCGCATCCACGTGGTCATCGGCCACGATCGGGATCTCACGGCCCACCAGCGGCAGGGTGAGGGTCTGCCCCACCAGCGCGACATAGCGAGGGTCCTTGGGGTTCACGGCCACGGCCGTGTCGCCCAGCAGCGTTTCGGGGCGGGTGGTGGCCACCTCCAGGAAGCCGTTGCCGGCCGTGAGCGGATAGCGGAAGTGCCAAAGGTGGCCATCCACCTCCTTCATCTCCACCTCCAGATCACTCACCGCTGAGCCGGAGGCGGGGCACCAATTCACCAGGTATTCACCCCGGTAGATCAGCCCTTGCTCATGCAGGCGGTTGAAGGCCTCGATCACCGCGGCGCTGCAACCGGCGTCGAGCGTGAAGCGCTCGCGCCGCCAATCCACCGAATAACCGAGCCGGCGCAGCTGCCCCACGATCGTGCCACCGCTCTGGGCCTTCCACGCCCAGGCCTTCTCCAGGAAGGCCGCACGCCCGAGATCTTCCTTGCGCTGGCCTTCGGCCTTGAGCTGCTTCTCGAGGATCGTTTGCACCGCGATCGAAGCGTGATCGGTGCCGGGCAGACAGAGCACGTTTTTGCCCTGCAGGCGCTGGAAGCGCACGATCGTGTCGATCAGGGCCGTGTTGAAGGCATGGCCCATGTGCAGGCTCCCGGTGACGTTCGGCGGCGGGATCACCACCGAAAACGGCTCGCCGGGAGCGCTGGTATCGGGGTGGAAGGCGCCGCTGCTTTCCCAGGCCTGCTGCCAGCGCGCTTCAGTGCCCACCGGGTCGTAGGTCTTGGGCAGAGCGTCGGTCACAGGCGCAACAAGAGGCGATCGAGCCATGCTCGCAAAACGCCCCCGGAGCCGGGATGATGAGCGCGCTGACTACACCAAATGACCCCGCTCAAGGGATCACGATTCAGGCCCACTCGCCAGCATGCTCTTGTGCTGGGCTTACTGACGGGCCTCAGCCTGACTGGCTGCAGCAGCTGGAATCTCCCCAATGTGCTCTATCTGAGCCTCAGCACAAACAGTGATCAGACGATCGACGCGACTCTTCTACAGGACTACCGGGAGAAGCTGAGCATCCTGAATGGTGGATACCGCCAAATCCACCCCAGCACCTATTTCCAGTTCAGCCTGTATCCAGAAGAGCGGATCATCCAGGCCATGCAGCGGCGCACTGGAGCTGGACTGGGGCCCGATGTGTTGTTTGTCAATGGAGAAACCGCGAAGCGACTCGTAGCTCAACGACTCGCTGACCCATTCCCGATCAACGCAGCCCTGGCACAGCAGCTGAATCCAGAAGATCTGCAGCGGATGCGGATAACGAATGGGGCCTTGGCCGGCCTACCAATTCTGATCCAAACCCAAGTGGCTTGCTTCAACCGCAAGCACCTGAGTCAAGCGCCTACAACCTTGCAGGCACTGCTCAGTGCCAGCGCTAAAGGCCACAGGATTGGTTTGAGCATTGAACTCACGAGCCTGTTTTGGAGCGCTGGCAGCATGGGAGCTGTTGATGCTGTGCAGCAATTGGAGAGCGGGCAGACGGTCAAACCCGATGCAAAAAACAGCCTGACCAATTGGCTCTCCTGGCTGCAAAATGCAAATCATCAACAACGGGTAACCTTCTACGCCAACCAATCAGCAGCACTCAATGAATTCAGGGCAGGGCATCTGGATTGGATTCCCTGTTCCAGTGTGAGCCTGCCTAGCCTGCGAAAGACGTTGGGTGAATCGCTTGGCGTCGCCAGCCTGCCCAGTGGCCCTGGTGGCATGGCCAGCCCGATTAACAGGCTGCGGGTGTTTGCCCTAGGACGCAGTTCAAGCCAGGCGGGCCGTGAGCGGGCTCTCGCATTCAGTCGATTCGCGGTGAATCCGCTCGTGCAACACAACCTCACCGTTGGCGCTCAAACCGTGCTGCCAGCCAACCGTTTTGTGAAGGTGCCAACGCAAAGCTCAGGGACGCTAAAGGCCTTAAGCGCGTCAAAGAGCTCGGGACAACGCTCGGCCGCCGTGTCAGACCTCTTGCATCAGGACGATCCGCGCATCATTAGTGCCCAAAGCATCATTTCATCGCTTGTATTTGGCGAAGTGAGCCCTAACAAGGCCGCCAACGACCTAATCCATCTCTTTCAAAAAGAACGATGAGGGAGCTACTACTCGAATGCCAGGGCTGGCTGGCTTATCTCGAACGGCCCAGCGTATTAATTCAACTCCTGCTAGCCATCATTCCGGTTGCAGTGTCGCGCCGAGCGCGTCAACGACGGCTCATCAAACATTGGCCAGCTGAGGCTTACCCATTCCTTGGGATCATCTTGCTGACCTTGGCCGTGCTGGGGCTTGCCTCCGTTGGCCATTCATTTGGACTCACCTTGCTTCTAGGCTTGTTCTGGCTGGGCTGGTTCAGCCTGCACTTACTGCATCGTTTACTGCTGATCTGGCTACCAGAGGAACCCACGCATCAACTGGAAAGCAGGCTGCTGCGGCCCGCCTTCTTAGTAGCGGCCAGCATTATTCTGGTTAGCGAAGTAGACAGCATCCAAGACCTTGCCGTAGCCCCGCTTGGTGAACTCTTTGGAATTTCTATTAACGCAGGCAAGTTATTTGAGGCCCTGGTAGTGATTTACCTTGTGCTGGTGGGCTGCGGTCCACCGGCTGCGGGCCTGGCGTGGATTGCGCAGCGCGCACTCGGTCTGAGGGATGGCAGCCGCAAAGCCATGGAGCTGATACTGCGCTACACGGTTGTTGGCATCGGGCTGGTGATCGTGGCGGTTCAACTGGGCCTCAACACCAATGCGCTGATTGCCGTGGCTGGCGGCCTTTCAGTGGGGTTGGGGTTTGGCATCAAAGAGGTATTTTCCAACTTCGTCAGCGGCCTATGGCTGCTGTTCGAAGGATCCGTGCGTCCTGGAGAAGTGCTGCTCCTGGATGGCGACCCTTGTGAAGTGCGAAGGCTAGGGCTCAGGGCAACACTGCTATGGCGAGATCGTGATAACGCCGAATTATTAGTCCCGAACCAAACCTTTTTCACAGAGGCCACAACAACCTTCACAGCAAGCGACAGAATGCGTCGCAGCCAGGTGAGCGTGGGAGCGGCATACCACCACAATCCATCAGACGTGATTGCCCTGCTTGAAAACACCGCACTTTCGGTATCCAGAGTCCTACCCCATCCCGCGCCAAAGGCGCTGCTGGTTAACTACGGCGACTCAGCAATCAATTACGCATTGCGCTTCTGGATTGCCAATCCCTTAGACAACAGCAGCATCAGCAGCGAAGTGAGCCAGGCGATCTGGCATGCATTCAAGCAACAAGACATCGAAATCCCTTTCCCACAGCAAGTGGAATATTCAATGGTCTGGCCACCGGAGAAACATCAAAGCAACAACGGCCGGACTTAGCTGTCAGCCAGACGTTTCAGATAACCAGCATGGCTACCGGCGTTAATCCAACCGGTGGCGATCGTTTTGCTATGGGTGGCATTCACGCGCCCCCGGTGAATGTGAGAAGGCCCCGCCGGGAAGATCACGAGCTTGCCGCGCTCGGCTTCCTCGTGATGCTCCTGCCAATGGAACTCGGTGCCGGCCTCCTCCACGTTGTTGCAATAGAGGATCCAGGCCAGCACCCGGTGCACCGGCTCGGTGGCTTCATCGCTGATCGTCCAATCGCAGTGCCAGCGCTTGAAGCCCTCGCCAGGGGCGTAGCGCTGCAGGTTGAAGATCGGATTCACGAACAGCTGCTGCTCCGGGCAGCAGTCGCGAAACAGCGGCCGCTCCTGCAGGTAGCGCTCCAGGCCGGCGCTCACACCCCGCAGGATCACCTCCGCCAGGGCAAAGGCTTCCGGATCGGAGCGATCGATCGCCACCAAGCTGATGTCAGTGGACACCTTGGCGGGTTCGCCGCCGCCGGGGCCGAAGGCCACACCGGGGCGCTGCAGATCAGCGCGGCGATCGAAGAAGGCCATCACACCATCGGCCAAGGCCTCGAAACCGCCGTTGCGGTAGCGGGCGATCAACTCCATCAGGGTTGCTCCAACCAGGGGATGGCCACCAACGCATCCAGGTGCTGCCAGCGAGCCTGATCAGCGGGCACCTTGGCCGCCAGGCCCACCCGCTCCAGGGCCTGGGCAATCCGTGCGTTCTGCAACACCTCCTCGGCCGGTCCCTGGGGCAGCATCAACACCTGCTGCTCGGCGGGGTCGGCCATCACCTGCAGCTCCAGATCCCCCAGCTCCCGCTCGAAAAACACCCGCCGCATCCGCCCCATCTGCAGGGGGCCGATCGCCTCAGCGAACAGCTTGAGACCAGCCTCATCGCCGCTGCAGCCGCAATTGAGCGCCAGCCAGATCAGCAGCTTGGCCCAGCTCTCGGCGCTCCAAAGGGGCGGAAAACTGTCACGGTGCTGACGCACCAGCTCGGCCAGGGCGAAGTCCACCAGGGTGGCCTGCAGGGCCAGCGGGTCAGGGGATGCGGTCGTCATGGTGACCATCCTCCCCACCGGCCGGCAGACTGAGAACAGCTCGCCCGCTTCTGCGATGGCCCTGGACTTCAACGATCCCGATCTGGAGTTCTCCGATCTGGTGTACGCCTACCAGAGCTGGGTGATGGCGGTGATCAACGATGAAAAGCTCGACGGCGACAAGCTGCTCACCGACGACATCGCCGAGGACGCCCTCAATGCGATGCGCTTCCTGCCCGGCGAAGTAACCGCCGCCATTGAAACCAGCCTGGCCCGCGTCTACGACGTGGATCCAGACGAACTCGCCGCCCTGCTGTTCCCCGAAGACTGAGCCTCCGCACCGCCGAGCGATGGCCGACTCCAGCTACCTGCTCGGCACCCACGCCGAGGAGCTGGAGCGGTTGCGCTTCCAGCACGAGCTCTGGTTGCCCGCGGCCCAGGCGGCCTGGCAGCGGGCAGGGCTCAAAGCAGGCTGCAGCGTGCTGGATGTGGGCGCCGGCCCGGGCTTTGCCGCTCTCGACCTGGCGCGGCGGGTGGGGCCCGGTGGCCGGGTTCTCGGCCTGGAGCGCAGTGAGGTTTATGTGGCAGCAGGCCGGGCTTTGGCCAGCGCCGCTGGGCTCGCGCGGCTGGAACTCAAGACCTGCGATCTGCTGCAGGATCCCTGGCCCAACGAGCGCTTCAACCTGATCTGGTGTCGGTGGGTGGCGATGTTTCTGCCGCAGCTCGAGCCGTTGCTGGCTGGGCTGGAGCAGTGCAGCCAGCCGGGTGGAGCCTTGGTGCTGCATGAATACGTGCACTGGGACAGCTTCGGGCTGCATCCTCACGGCGAGGCCATCCGCCGCTTTGGACAGGCCTGCCAGCGCAGCTTCCGGGAGGCCGGCGGCGACCCCGATGTGAATCGGCGCCTACCTGCCCTGCTGGCGGCCCAGGGCTGGCGGATCGAAGCGCTGCAGCCCCTGCAGGTGGCAGGCATGGCCGGATCAATAGCGGCGCAGTGGCTGGAGCGGTTTGTGAAGGTATATGGGCTCAGGCTCCAGGAGCTGGGCCTCTGGAGCAGCGCTGATGCAGCCGAGGCTGACGCCGAAATCGCCGCTGCCGCCCCACAGGCTGGCAGCTTCTGGATGGGTCCAACGCTGCTGGAGCTGCGGGCCAGGCGGGCCTAGGCCAGGGCAGCGGGATCGCTCAGCAGCTGGCTGTGATGCTTGTGCTTGGAGGATTTGCTCTTCTTGGCCTTCTTGGCCTTCTTGGACTGCTTGGCCTTGCTGATCCAGGTCTGGTTCGGCGCGTCCTGCGTCAACAGCGTCTCGCCGATCGTCGGCACGGCGGCCAGGAGGAGTAGCACCACGATCAGGGGGACGGAATGATCGATACATCGAGAGGCGTAGGCGCTATTCACTTAATTTTAGACAGCCGCAGAGCAACCTGCAAGCCCGGCAACCTGGACGGAGCGTTGCGCCGCACACCATGCCCTGGACCCTTGCCGATTGTCCGGATCAACAGGGGCGCACGGCCCTGATCACCGGCGCCAACAGCGGTCTGGGGCTTGAAACCGCCCGCGCGCTGGCGGCCCGTGGGGCTCGGGTGCTGCTGGCCTGCCGCAGCCACGCCAAAGCGACCGCCACCTGCCAGGAGCTGGCGGCGGTGGGCGGTGAACTGATTCCTCTGGAGCTGGATCTGGCGGATCTGGTGAGCGTGCAGCAGGCCGCCCGCACGGTGCGTGAACGCTGGGGTGCCCTGGATCTGCTGATCAACAATGCCGGCGTGATGGCGCCGCCCCGCCAACTGAGCGCGCAGGGGCTAGAGCTGCAGTTCGCGGTGAATCACCTGGGCCACTTCGCCCTCACCCAAGGGCTGCTGCCATTAATGCAGCAGCGCCCAGGGGCCCGGGTGGTGCACGTGAGCTCTGGCGCCTCCTACTTCGGCAGCATCGCCTTCGACGACCTGCAGGGCGAGCGGCGTTATGACGCCTGGGCCGCCTACGCCCAGAGCAAGCTGGCCAACATGATCACCGCACTGGAGCTGCAGCGGCGGCTGCGGGATCAGGGCAGTGGGGTGCTCTCGCTCGCCGCCCATCCGGGCCTGGCGCGCACCAACCTGCAACCCAGTTCCGTGGCCGCCCGTGGCTCCAAGCTCGAAGCGCTGGCCTACCGGCTGATGGACCCGCTGTTTCAAAGCGCCGCCATGGGCGCCCTGCCCCAGCTGTTTGCCGCCACGGCCCCCACTGCCGAAGCCGGCGGGTTCTATGGCCCCGGCGGAGTGGGGAACCTCAAGGGCTATCCCCAACCCTGCCGCATCGCACCGGCCGCCCTCAATCCCGAAACCGGAGCGCGGCTGTGGCAGGTGAGTGAAGCGCTCTGCCAGGGCTGATCCAGCGGCAACGGGGGAATGCTCCCCCCAGTGCGCCGATGCCAGCCATGACGTCTCCCTTGCCGCCGGCACCCCAGGCCGTTCTGGCGTTGCTGCGCGCCCCGGACCGCGCGGATTGGCTCGGCCCGCTGCGCCCCTGGATCACGCTGTGCAGCCGCGGCGTGGATCCCCAGGAGGCCTGGCGGCAGCTGCGCCGTTGAGCTGGCGTCAACGCAGCAACAACCACACCAGCAACACCACCACCGCAATCACCAACACACCCAGGGCTGAACCAGCAATCCAGAGCAGGCGCCGCGTGGTGCGGGGCCACCAGAGCAGCCCCACCCACATGGGCACCAGTGGCCAGAAGGGCGGCAGCACCACGCTGATCACCAGCAGGATCAGCAGCGTGCGGCGCCGCTGCAGGCGTGTCTGTTCAGCGAGATTCAGGGCTTCACGCTCGGCATCGCTGAGCCAGCGGCCCTCGCGCTGAGCCAGCTGCAGCTCCTGCTCCCGCGCCCGCTGCCGGGCGAAGCGTGGATCAGCCAGTTCACGGGCGGCATCGAGCACACCGGCCGTGGTGTCGTGGAGGAGGCGTGCACCAGAGATCACGCTGCGCCTCACCCGATCCCGTGTGTCAGCCATCGATCCGCCAGGTGAATGCAGCAGGGGCTGGCAGCACCATCATCGCGATGTCTGCGCGGATGGGAACAGATGGCTACGGTCCGCGCAGTAACGCCTGATCGATGAGCTACACCGTTCTCAAGTTCAGCTCGGAAGACTGCGGCACCTGCCATCGCATGAGCCATTACGACGCCGCGGTGTGCACCGAACTGGGTTGCAGCTTTGTGAGCGTGATGCTCCAGGACACCGACACCTACCGGCGTTACCGGCGCGTGCTGATGGCCCAATACCCCGACAAGCAGGGCATGGGCTGGCCCACCTATCTCGTGGTGAGCGACCCGGAAGGTGAATTCACCATCCACGGCGAACTCAAGGGCGGCATGCCGAAAGGAGATTTCCGCACCCGCCTCAGCGGCCTGATTCCCTAATGCCCGGTGCCGGTTTCGAACCAGCGACATCCTGCTTGTAAGGCAGGCGCTCTACCGCTGAGCTAACCGGGCGATACAGGCATTCTGCAACGCAACATCCACCCGCAGCCATGGCCAGCGGCCAGCAGCACGACCGCGCCACCTGGCTCCTGGCCCTGCCGTTCGGGCTGATCTGGGGCCCATGGCTTGGGCTGGCCGGCATCACGGCCGGAACGCTGGCCTTTCTGATCGGTGGGCTCTGGCTGTCCCCCGATCTCGACACCCGCTCCAACCCCAGCCGCCGCTGGGGGCCGCTGCGGCTGCTGTGGTGGCCCTACCGGGGCCTGCTCCGACACCGCTCGCTGCTGTCTCACTCACCCGTGCTGGGCAGTGCCGGCCGGCTGGTGTATCTGGCGAGCCTGATCACCGCGCTGAGCGGGCTGCTTCACCCCTGGGGTGCACCGAGCCCCGTGCAACTGGGCCACAGCCTGCAGGTGCTCTGGCAGGAGCAGCGCAGCCTCTGCCTGGCGGTGCTCATCGGCGTGGAAGCGAGCGCCTGGCTGCATCTGATCCAGGACGGCGACCCGATGCCGCGCCTCCCCAGGCTGCTGCGCCCCAAACGCCGCCGCACCCCACGCTGAGCCGGCGCGCGGCCCGCCAATGCGAGGGTGGCGCCACCGTGTGATCACCTGTCCATGGCCGCCGAGCCTGCTGCCACAGAAGCTTTAAGGGAGCTGATCGATGTAGTGGCCCAGCTGCGCAACCCCGAGGGCGGCTGCCCCTGGGATCTGGAGCAGACCCACGCCTCCCTGGTGCCCTACGTGCTGGAGGAGGCCCACGAGGTGGCCGATGCGATCCGCCATGGCGATGACGCCCACCTCCAAGAAGAGCTGGGCGACCTGCTGCTGCAGGTGGTGCTGCATGCGCAGATCGGCCAGGAAGAAAGGCGGTTCGATCTGGCTCAGATCGCCGCGGGCATCAGCGAGAAGCTGATCCGCCGCCACCCACACGTGTTCGCCGGCGCCGAAGCAACCGACAGCGCCGCCGTGAAAGCCAGCTGGGACGCGATCAAGGCCGCCGAGAAAGCTACGGATCCAACCGGCATCCCCTCCGCCAGCCCCCTCAGCGATCGCCTCGCCGGCAAGGTGCGCGGCCAGCCCGCCCTCGCCGGCGCCATGACCATCTCCAAGCAGGCAGCCGCGGCCGGCTTCGAGTGGGACGACATGGCCGGCGTGTGGGAGAAGGTGCACGAGGAGCTCGATGAGCTCAAGGAGGCCGTGGCCAGTGGCAACCAGGCGCACGCCCAGGAGGAGCTGGGGGATGTGCTGTTCACCCTGGTGAATGTGGCCCGCTGGTGCGGCATCGATCCCGAAACCGGCCTGGCGGGCACCAACCGTCGCTTTCTCGATCGCTTCTCCCGCGTGGAAGCCGCCCTCGGCGGTGATCTGCAGGGCCGCAGCATCCGCGAACTGGAAGGCCTCTGGCAGCAGGCCAAAGCCCAGATCCGGGCGGAGGGCAGCGCCCCCAACCGCTGAGCCCACCAACCCGGGCGACCTGCTGCAGCAACGGCCTCAAGCGCAGATCGCAACATCTGTACAGCTCGTACAGAAACCAGGACACCGCCGCGAACGAAACCACGCGCGCTCGGCCGTGCCAACCGCCGCCGCCTCAGTCGTCGGGCAGCTGCAGCCGCCCCTGACGCTGCCCCTTGATGGCGCTGCGCCGCTGCTTGGCCGCCAGACGCCGCTCCACCGAACCGCGGGTGGGCTTGGTGGCACGCCGCGGCGGCGGCGGAGGTTTGATTGCTTCCTGCAGCAGCTCCACCAAACGCCGCTGGGCTGCCACCCGGTTCTGCCACTGGGAGCGGTGTTCGCTGGCGGCGATCACCACGCAACCCTCCACCAGCCGCGGCTCCAGGCGCCGCAGCGCCCGGGCCTTGAGCACCGGCCCCAGGGCCTCGCTGGCCGCCAGGTCGAACACCAGCTCCACCCGCGAATCGGTGGTGTTCACGTTCTGGCCACCCGGCCCGGAGGAGCGCGAAAAGCGCCAGCGGAGCTCTGCGGCAGGAATCCGCAGCGCCGGCCCGGCCGCCCGGGGAATCTGCAGATCGGCAGTGGGCTGGGCGCCGGCCATGCGCTCAGGCTGTCACGGGGGGCACACAGGCGGTGCGCAAATCTGGATGAAGGAACCCGCCCGCCGATGGCCGAGAGCAGCAACCAACCCGCCCCCACCCCCGGCTGGATCGACGAGATCTTCGACGGCGTGCGCTACGGCCTGGCCGGGCGGGTGATCGCCGAGCAGCAGTCGGAGTTCCAGCGCGTCACGATCATCGAAAGCGAGCGCTACGGCAAGGGCCTGCTGCTCGATGGCTGCTGGATGACGGCCGAGCACCAGGAGCGGCACTACCACGAGGCGATCGTGCACCCGGCCCTCTGCGGCGCCGCAAGCATCGAGCGGGTGCTGGTGATCGGTGGCGGCGATGGCGGTACCGCCCGCGAGTGCCTGCGCCACGCCGGCGTGCAGCACCTCGACATGGTGGAGATCGACGGCCTGGTGGTGGAGTGGAGCCAGCAGCACCTGCCCTCGATCGGCGGCGGTTGCTGGAGCGATCCCCGCTTCCACCTCACCGTGGGCGATGGCATCGCCTGGGCCGCCAACGCGGCAGATGCCAGCTACGACGTGGTGATCGTGGACGGCTCCGATCCGGCAGGGCCTGCCGAAGGCCTGTTCAACCGCGCCTTCTTCGAGCAGTGCCGGCGCATCCTCAAGCCCGGCGGCGTGTTCGCCACCCAGAGCGAATCACCGGAGGCCTTCCGCCAGGTGCACATCGACACCGTGAAGGTGATCCGCGAGGTGTTCGGTCACGCCGATCCGATGTACGGCTGGGTGCCGATGTATCCGAGCGGCTGGTGGAGCTGGACGTTCGCCGCCATCGACGGCCGTCGGTATTTGGAACCGGATGCCTCCCGTGCCTCGGCCGTGGTCGATGGCTGTGAGATCTGGAGCCCCCGCTGGCAGCGCGGCGCCTTCGACGCCATCCCCGCCGCGATCGAGCGGGCCCTCAACGCCTAAAGCCATGCCCAACCTCTCCCTGTTCGATACCGACGGCGCCATCTACATGGGCAGCCAGCGCGATCACGCCGGCTGCCGCGTGGGCCTGTTCGGTGTGCCCTACGACGGCACCACGTCGTTTCGCCCCGGCACCCGCTTCGGCCCGGCCGCGATCCGCGAGGTGAGCCCAGGCCTGGAGAGCTACTGCCCACAGCTCGATCGCGACCTGGAGGAGCTCGCCATCGCCGATCTCGGCGCGGTGGACATCCCCTTCGGCGCCCCAGAACCGGTAGTGGCCGCGGTGAAACAGGCCACCCAGGCGGTGCTGGCCCTGGGGCTCAAACCGTTGATGCTCGGGGGCGAGCACTCGATCAGCTCCGGCGCCGTAGCGGCGGTGGCCGCACAACACCCCGACCTGGTGCTGGTGCAACTGGATGCCCACGCCGACCTGCGCCACGAATGGCTCGGCGCCCACCACAGCCACGCCTGCGCCATGCGCCGCTGCCTGGAGGTGCTACCCAGCCAACAACTCCTGCAGATCGCGATCCGCAGCGGTACCCGCGAGGAATTCTCCGAATTGCGCGCCACGGGCCGCCTGGTGGCGATCGAGCGCATGGCCGAAGCGCTCAAGCCCCTGCGCGGCAAACCCATTTATCTCACCGTGGATCTCGACTGGTTCGATCCCGCCGTGATGGCGGGCACGGGCACGCCCGAACCCGGCGGCTTCCACTGGCACAACTTCGCCGCGCTGGTGGAGGAGCTACGCCACCACAACCTGGTGGCCGCCGATGTGGTGGAGCTGGCCCCCATGCTCGATCCCACCGGCGTGAGCAGCGTGCTCGCCGCCAAGGTGGTGCGCAGTCTGCTGTTCCTGCTCGACCGGTAGGAAGAAACCCGGGTCAGTAAGCGCAGGTGCCACTGGAGCGCTGCTCCCGCAGGCGCTCGTGCTGCTGACCAATGAGCAGGATCGCCATGGTGGGGTGGTTGTGCAGCAGGTTGAGGAAACGCAGGCGATCGAGACGCACCAGCTCAACGGGGGTGCGGGCCACCGCATCGTTGTGGCGCACATCCTCGTTCCACACGATGTCCTCGTAGCTGAACAGTTCACCAGGCCGGTAGCAGAGCTTGTCGCCCTGCGGGCTGATCACCTCCACGATGCCGCGCCGGACGCCATAGATCGCATCAGCGGCCTGGCCGCGACTGAAGACCATTCCGCCGGTGGGGAATGACACCGTTTCGCTATCCACCTGGGTGGACATCAATTCAATCGGGCTGGCAACGCTGGCAACCACCATCAACCCCTAACCTCGCGGAGCTGTATTCAGATCAGCTTGGCACCGCTGACCTGAACAAGCGGAGCGCTGGAACACATTCCGCCCCAGTTAGCAGCAGATCTTTGGCTTATCTTCAGCTTTCGAGCACATCGGCTAACGCCAACTGCTGGTTGCTGCGCTCCGGCTCAACGCTGCCGCTCGCATCACCCATCACGGGCAGACGCGGCGGCCGGGCCGTCCAGTGATGGCACCAAAGCTCAGATGCCAACTCCGCATGGATCGGCAGCTTACGCAGCTGACACCAACCCATCTCCACGCCGCTCGGGGGCGTGCAATGACGGCAGCTGCGGCAGCAGGCACGGTTGCCCATGGGGGGCTTGCTGGTCGCCCAACGTAGGCAGCCTGGCCGCGGGCAACCAGCACAAAGCGGGAACCTCCTGGATCTCTTCCCCTTGTTGAAGGCAAACCGTCCGGTGCGCTCCATAGGATCCGATCTATCGCTGTTTCGCCATGGCTCATCAGGAGGCACTGCTGCGCACCCCCCTGTTCGAGGCGGCCTGCAGCGCCGGTGGCCGCATGGTGCCGTTTGCCGGCTGGGAGATGGCCGTGCAGTTCGCCGGCTTGCTGGAGGAACATCGAGCCGTGCGTGAGCGCTGCGGCCTGTTCGACATCTCGCACATGGGCGTGCTGCGCCTCAACGGCCCCGGCGCCAAGGATGCGCTGCAAGGGCTGGTTCCCACGGATCTGTTCCGAATCGGGCCCGGCGAGGCGTGCTACACGGTGCTGCTCAACGAGCAGGGAGGTATTCGCGACGACCTGATCGTCTACGACCGCGGCTGGGACGCCGCCGCCCAAGCCCATGAGCTGCTGCTGGTGATCAATGCGGCCTGCGCCGCAGCCGACACCGCCTGGATCCGCAGCCACCTGGAGCCAGCCGGCATTCAGGTGAGCGACCACAAAAGGGATGGCGTGCTCGTGGCGTTGCAGGGTCCGGAGGCAGCAGCCCACCTGCAGGCGATCAGCGGCACCAACCTGGAAGGTCTCCCCCGCTTTGGCCATCGCCAGCTGGATCTGCCTGGCATCGGCGCTGCCTTCGTCGCCCGCACCGGCTACACGGGCGAAGACGGCTTTGAGCTGCTGTTGGAGCAATCGGCAGGACAACGCTTCTGGGAAACGTGTCTGCAGAGGGGAGTTGCACCCTGCGGCCTCGGAGCACGCGACACGCTGCGCCTAGAAGCAGGGATGCTCTTGTATGGGAATGACATGGACGAAACAACGACACCACTAGAAGCGGGGCTCGGATGGTTGGTCCATCTGGAAATGCCGAAAGACTTCGTCGGAAGAAGGGCACTTGAGGAGCAATGCGAGCATGGCGCTTCCACCAGCCTTGTCGGCATTAGGCTTGAGTCGAAAGCAATTCCCAGATCTGGCTACAAAGTCTTTGAGCTTGTAGACGAGAACGAGCGGGAACCAATTGGGGTGGTGACTAGCGGAGGATGGTCCGCCACACTGCAGGCCGGAATCGGATTCGCTCGTGTACCCAGTCGCTCAAGAAAACTTGGCACGCCGCTGTTATGCGAGATCAGAGGGAAGCGCTATCAGGCTATCGTGGCAAACAAGAAGTTCATCGGAAGCGAAGACTCTCGCTCAACCGTCAATGGCCAGTCCACCTAAAGACCATGACTGTCAGATCGTCGAATTGGTCTGAGCCGTCCATGTACTCATCAACAACAGACACAACAGATTCAAGCAGCTGCTCAGATTTTTCATAACTCAAACGAGGAAGAACCTCTAGCAATCGCTCATGACCCCAGCCGACATCGTCAGGGCTTCGCGCATCAACTAGACCGTCACTGTAAATCACTAAAGCATCGCCCCGATTGAGCTGCAGACGCGATGGCTGGTAAGAAGCCCCCTCAAATAGACCGATGGCAGGACCGCTTACTTGATCAAGCGATTGAACACTGCCGTCGCCTATCAGCACTGGGGACTCATGACCCGCGCAGATATACTCAGCAACACCAGTGAGCTTATTCACAACGGCCACAAAGACCGTCGCAAACATCATAGATTCATTCTGGTTAGCAGCCATATAGTTGTTGGTCTGCTCAATCGCAGCCCGCATGACATTGGCTGGGCTTACAGAGTCGCTCGAATCAAAAGAGTGCTCAATCAGCTTGGAACGTATCAGGCTTCTAAAAACTGACATATACAGCGCTGACGGGACGCCCTTATCACAGACATCAGCAACAAGAAAGATGACATAATCACCCAGATCAACCATATCGTACCAATCTGCGCCGATCTCAAGAGCAGGACGCGAAAAAGCAGCAACGTCGTAGTCGGGGGACACAGGAAGCCGAGCAAGGAGAAAATCCTTCTGAATAGATTTGGCGGTATCAATCTGCTTCTGCGTAACAGCAAATGACGTGACCTCATTCAGATAGCTCTTGAGCCGATTAGCAGTAATCTGCACATTGGTCAACAATCCGCCAATTTCGTCGTCTCTTGCCGGGGGCATCAACACATCAAAGTCGCCAGTACTAATGCGCTTAAGAGCAGATCCTGCAATAGAAAGAGGACGACTGAGTGATCTTGATCGAAGCACCACAATGAAGAGAGCGAGCAAGAGAGTAACAAGGCCAACAAAGGCCTGGACCCGTGCTATTGCGTTAACAGAGCCAGTAACAGCTCGGTCATTGAGCAGAAGAATCAGAGACCAAGCAGAATCAACCTTTGAGCTGAAAGCGAAATATCGTTGGTCGTTGGCTGAGAGTGTGACGAAACCTTCCCTGCCGGACATGGATTGATGAGCAAACTCATAGAGACCGGTGAGCGATGAAGATTTTAGATCGGCGATCAAGGGGATGCTACTCTTCTGATTCCGAACATCTGGAAAAAGCAGCTGCCCAGAATTGCTAACGAGTACAATAGCGCTATTGAAGCCCTTGGGATTATGGAGGAAGTCGTGGCTGTTGTTGCCATTCAAGGTGGGTATTTTCTCATCCTTGAAAAGATCAACAAGACCTGTATCGAAACCAATCTGTTCAAGGGGAATGCATAACACCAGCACACCGCTGAGATCGGTTCTAATGGGCTGTCGCATCAAGCGTTCAGCGGCCATGGCCCGACCAGTCTCTTGAAATTTCACACGAGTAAATGATGCTTCTGTGAAAACCGGCTGGGCAACATTGAGACAAGGCTTACCCGTAGTTCTAGAAATAACGGTTTGGTATGTAGACGCTCCTCGCAGTGCAGCTTGGTAATACGATCGAGTGAACTGATGTTTCTCTGCAGACCGTTTCATCTCTGAGGAAATAATGCCTCCCGCTGAAGCAAGCAGCTTTGGTTGAGAGGATGCACTCCAAAAGCGCCAGAGCCGATCGGAGTCTTCGGATGCAACACGGTCTAAAACAGTTTGAATCTCTGCAATACGGCCTGTGCGAAATGCCGGTGTAACAGCAATTGTATGGACAAGCCTGGAGACGCCGCGCCCCCATTGGCTAAGACCAAAGGAAATCAGCTCCGCCTCGGCCTGCAATCTGTTTTCAGTAAGCGTTAGAACACGGGATTTTGTGTACTGTTGCGTGACATAGAATCCTAAAGCCAAGCATGGCACTAAACCAAATGCCAGACCTAGCGCCAGCTGAGCACGAATAGATCTAGCATGGAGATGCCGCTTGATTAACATCGTTAATCTTGTGAATGGGCGAACAGTGCTTGTCATCAGGAAACAGAGGAGTTAGCAGCAGGATAGCGAGACCACGAGAAATGAATCAAGAAAAGCGCATCAGAGATTTAGAAGTTGATACAGAAGCATCCAAGCTTCTGAAGAGGAAGAGCGAAAGACTAATAAGATTGCCAGATACTATCAACCTTGGCTCGACCGGCAGGAGGCAGAACCAGTTGCCGGGGAAGGATATTCTCCCGCAGAGCCTTGCCCTCAGCGTGATTCACAAGAGCATACTTGAAACGAATCCGCTTGTTAATGGATGCAGCGAATGCCACCTCGCAGATCCATGTATTACGATTAACATATTCCATGCCATATGCATGATCTAAGTTCCACTGACCCAGCTCGGGAGAATCTCCCAGTAAGAAGAGCTGGTCACCAGGCTGCGATTCAATGCCGTTGATCTGAAAAGTAGCAACGACAGGACCTTCAACGCGATGGCCAGGCTGGCTGAAGAGATGTGCTGATCCTGGAGAAAGATCAAGAGTGAGACAATCACTGGCAATGCCAAAGGTCGATCCTGTAAGAACACATGTCAGTTGGTCTTCAGCAAATCGACCAGCAAGATCAAGCGTCACTTGTGTAGCAGGGCCCTTATTCAGAACACATAAAGCATGGCAGTCTCGATAGGAGCGAATAAAGGCGTAGACATTGTCTGAAACGTAGAGTTGCTGATGACTACCAAAAGTTAATGCTTGGTTTTGGCGACGAACGGAGATCAGCGTGTCCAGCAGACGATAACAGTTTCCACCGGTATCCCAAGTTTCCATCATCGGTCGGTTATAAGGATCATTGCCACCATCAGTATTGTTGACAAGATACTGTTCAGTACCATAGAACAAGCATGGCACCCCCCTAAGGCAGAACAACAAGATCAATGCCTGCTCCAATGCGCGTTCACTGGGACAGATCGACAGGAAACGGGGCATATCGTGGTTATCAATAAAAGTCACAAGTTCATTCGCTCTGTTATAGACGTGATCAGCCTCTAGAAGGTTCTGGACATGCGCAAAGCCACCCTTTGGCGCACCACTAAAAGCAAAGCGGATAGCATCGCATAAGCCAAAGTCGAGAATAGACATGCCAGAATGATTGGCATAGTGCACAGTGCGATTATCCCAAGGCTTTCCAAAGCCGTATTCGCCAAAGATAAAGGTGCCAGGCTTGTAAGCTTGAATATCAGAAGTAAATTCTTGCCAAAACCAGATCGGCATATGCTTAAGCGTGTCTACACGGAGTGCATCAACACCAACATCAAGCCAGTCTCGAATAGCCTGCTTGATATAGTTTCTGTAAACAGGATTGCTTTCGTTAAAAGTGGCCAAGCCACACATCTCTCCGTAGATTAGCTGCTGCTCGTCCTCCCAGTCGGTGATCTCAGCATTGTGGTAGTAGAAGCCATCCTTGTCATTATTAAAATCGCATAATAGGCGCCCGTCATCATAAACGATCCCTTTGGTTCCGTTTATATCTGGTGAACTATGATTACACACAATATCGAGTATGAGTTTGATGCCTGCGGCGTGAAGAGCATCTACCAAGCTTTTAATCGTCTTAGATTGAGAGAGGCTATTTGAATCGCCAACTGGGAGAAATCTAGGGTTAATACGCTTAAAGTCCTTTGTCCAATATCCATGCATCGGTGTGCGGTCATACTGCATGTCATCCACCTGTTCAAAAAGAGGAGAAAGCCATAAAGCAGTAACACCAAGAGATTGAAGATAAGGAATTTTCTCAATAATCCCCAAGAGGTTGCCACCCCAATACTTGCCCCATTGCGTCCATGTCTTGTCATATAAACCGGCAGTTTCTCCTCGATCCCAAAGACCGCGCCGCTCCTCCTGCTCGGAAGTAGCGTCAAAGAAACGGTCGACAATGATAAAATAGATGATTTCTTCCCGAAACTCCCTTTCGGTCAATACATACAGTGGTGTTTCCGAAAGATTTAATGAAGACGACATCGTTAGATGAATGGGGGCAACAAGTGAGGATGATGAAAGAATATATGTCGCTCAGGTGCTCAATAGCAGTGGAGTGAAGGAAGGGAAAGGGGCTTTGCTGAGAGATTTTTGTATTGAGAAGAGCTATGTCAAACAGAGCGCCAGTCGTGGCAGTGTACAGAGAAGCACAAGAATAGAAAACACTCTGGATTGAACAGAACTAGACTCAAAAAACAAGAGCGCCACTAGTGTTGTAAGCACGCTGAGGAAGGGTGTCAAGCAGGGCTGATTCAAAGTCTGGTCATGGTTCGGCCTCTGGCTGGCGTCGCGCCATCGCCACCAGTGCCGTGATGTCATGCATCACCGCTTGCAGGCCCTCCCGGATTGAGCCAAATCCAGTCAGGCGCAGCAGATTCATCGCTGCGGTGCGCAGGGCTGCCAGCACGCCGGCACCGTTGCCGCGGTAGCGGTGGTCGTTCTCATGGAGCTGGGTGTCACGAATCCAGTGCCAGCTCTCGACGCTCCAGCGCTGTCTCACTAGGCGCAGCAACGCATCTGGGGTGGTACGCAGGCTGGTGATAAAGCGGTGTGTGGCACTGAACGGTTTGCCGTCGCGGATGCCAGTGGCGATCACTTCCGCTATCCAGCTCGTGCCCTGCCAGTTGGCCTTGATGTGCTCCGGCGCTTCTTTCGCCCTCAGAGACCAGGTGATGTCCCGTCCATGACTAACCTCGTGATCGTTTGCCAGGAAAGGGATTTTGCGCTTTCCAAGCAGCTGATCGGCGATCTGGCGGTAGAGCGTCTTCTGGTTTGATTTGACCGTCAGCAGGAAGTCGGCCCCCTGCTCCATGAGCTGCCGAAAAACGCTTGCTGCGTGTGGAGCGCATCAGCCTGGATCAGCACACCTTTGAGATCGAGATCACCAAGCAACCTTTGGAGCACTGCACGCTCGTGGTTGTCACCCGTGGCGTAGCAGGCCTGAGCGATCGCCACGCCCAAGGCCGCTGAGTACAGCGTCACCTGGGCGATGAAGGCTGAACCGCCTCCGGTGGTGGGATCAATCGAACCGCGCAGGGTCTTGCCGTCGCACACCAGCTGATCGAGATCAGCTGCTCCGCCTGGGATCTGGGCGATCGTCCAATCACGGATGGCGGCGCAGACGGCAGCCACGTCCACCTGCAGGAAGAAGTAGCGGAAGGCGGAATCCGACGGAGGTCGCTTGAGCTCAAGGCCAAGGGTCTCGTTCAGCACAGCGTGGTGACGCCGGGCAAAACGCTCCAGATCTCGCAGGCTTTCGCACTTGCTCAGGATGCCGAGCACCGACACCAGCAACAGGTACCAGGCCGGAATTCGAACCCCTCGACGCATTCGGGCATCCGGGATCGCCTTGAGGTAGCTGATCAGATCGAGATCGGTTGCGGCAGAAACGCTTTGGGGCACTGAGAGGGGGCAATCCCACCGACCTCAACCCATGCTCGCAGCCCCGGCAAGCATGCCTATGACACACTTTGAATCAGCCCTGGGCACGGGTGGCCTATTGACTCTCTCTCTGTTTCGTTGCTCTTTGGGTTTCCTGAATCTATATTCAGGCTTGTTGCCCGCCGGGAACTCGATGATCTCAATATCTCTTAGCTTCTTGCCTGATGTATAAAGTGGCTGAGGTAGGGACAGTGATCGCACTTCTATCTGTTCTTGGCGCCTCTTGCAGAGTTTTAAGATTGTAGATCGACATAGTGCATGATCACGACTTGCGTCTAGGACGTGATCTAAGTCGACCACCTGTTCCAAGGTTGGCGGTTGGTATTCAGCATCTTTATCCTGCTTCTCTTGTTGTGCTTCGGCAAGCAGTAGTTTGTCGATTCGAATCATTGCTGCATGACATTCCAGGTCTTCCCAGGAGATATCGGGATAACTCAGGTGCTGATATGCGTTGTCTGGTGCCACAGCATTCTTTATGTGTTTAAGAGGAGCATCTGGGTTGAGATTATTGTATTGGTCAAGGAGTGCTGTCTGCATGTCAGCGTGCATGCCACGGTCGCGCCAAAACTTGTGCTCTTTTTCTGTTCGGCCGTATCCCAAGAAGATATTCTTTGTTGTGTAGAAACCTTCTAAATTCCTATTTGCTGGCTGCTTGATCATCTCGCTTGCGATCAACTCAATTAGCTTGGTAAAACTCTGTCTTGCTTCTGCATCGGATTTGTTTTGCTTGCCTTCGTTCATTTCGCGATCCCCTGGCGTGCGTCTCGCAGTGCATCAGATCTTTCCTTTAGCCATTGCCTCCTGTTGATCAGCGTGTAGTAGGTGCTGCGGGCTCTGAGTGGCGGTTGCCTCCAAGGGCGCCCATCGCTGGGGGAATGCATCCACCACGCCCACGGTTCTTCGCCACCAGATCGAGGGGTGAGTTCTTTTCGCTTGACCGCCTCGCATATCTGTTCGCTGATCTGCCGCTGCTGCCCGTCCCAGCGCTTCTCGTGCGCATAGCCTCCCAATGGTGCTGTCGTTAGAGGGGAGGACCTCCAGCGGCTGATCCCCGTGTCCTCATCGCCTGCTTGAGGGGTGGAGAAGGATGCTGAGTCCGTCACGAGGGTTGGGTGCCGGTTCTTCAGTTTGCCTGCTGCAACTGAGATTTGCTTTATGCGTTTACGGCATGGATCTCGTTCGCTTCATCTCCCATGTCGTTACCGCCGGGCTTGCCGTTGAGAAATGTTTCGCTGCCTTTGGGGTGCAGGTGGAGGGGCGCCGTCTTTCCTGCGGCGCTTTCCGGCGGGATCATGGGTATGCATTCGTGGTGCTGCACGGTTCCTCGTTTTGCCGACTCCCGCCTTGTTCGGCGCTCTCTAGGCAACTGCTTAGTCACGAGCTCAACAAAAGTCATGCGAAAGCTGGCTTTATCGCGGACTCATAATCCGCCCTAGGCGAGTTCGATCCTCGCGACCCCCATCTGAACCCGATGCGATTCCTGGCGCCGGCGGCCCTGCTGCTCCTGCTGGCCTTCTTCGTTGCCTCGGAATTTGCCTTGATCCGGTTGCGGCCCACCCGGGTGCAGCTGCTCGAGGCCGATGGAGAACGCGGCGCCACGGCGGTGGCGCGGCTGCAGCGGCGGCTGCGGCGGGCCCTGCTGGCCACCCAACTGGGCACCACCCTGGCGCTGCTGGCCCTGGGCTGGACCGGCCGCGGTCTGGCGGAGCGCTGGGGCCAGGGCTCGGGCGGGGCGTTGCTGGGGCAAACCTGGCTCGATGCCCTGGTGTTCGTGGGCTTGGCGTTGCTAGCCACCCTGCTGGGAGGCCTGGTGCCCAAGGCCTGGGTGCTGCATCGCCCGGAGGCCACGGCCCTGCGGTTGGCGCCGCTGTTGGAAGCGGTGATGCGCAGCCTCGGCCCTTTGCTGGTGGTGTTGGATCGGCTGGGCACGGGCTTGCTGCGCCTGTTGGGGCTCTCCCGCAACTGGGATGAGTTGGTGCCGGCGCTGTCGGCTGGTGAACTCGAAACGCTGATCGAATCCAACAGCGTGGTGGGCCTGATGCCCGATGAGCGCGACATGCTCGAGGGCCTCTTCTCCCTGCGCGACACCCAGGTGCGTGAGGTGATGGTGCCCCGCTCGGGGATGGTCACCCTGCCCTTGGAGGTGCGCTTCGCTGAGCTGATGGATGCGGTGCACAGCACCAACCATGCCCGCTTCCCGGTGATCGGCAGCTCCCTCGATGATGTGCGTGGCCTGCTCGATCTGCGCCGCCTGGCGGAGCCGATCGCGCGGGGTTTGCTGCGCAGTGATTCACCCCTGGCGCCCTACGTCACCCCTGTGACCAAGGTGCAGGAAACCACTCCCCTGGCGGAGTTGCTGCCAGTGATCCGCAGCGGTGAGCCCCTGCTGGTGGTGGTGGATGAGCACGGCGGCACGGAAGGGTTGGTCACCATTTCCGACCTCACCAGCGAGATCGTGGGCGATGAGGAGGATCCCTCCAACCCCGACGACCACGATCTGCAGCAGCTGCAGGAGCACAGCTGGCTGGTGGCAGGCGATCTGGAGATCTACGAGCTCAACCGCGAGCTGGGGCTGCAGCTCCCCGAATCCGATGAACATCACACCCTGGCCGGCTTCCTGCTGGAGCGGCTGCAGCACATCCCGGCCCCCGGGGAAAGCCTGCGCTGGAAGGGCCATCAGTTTCTGATCATGGCCATGGATGGCCCGCGCATCGAGCGGGTGGAGATCACGCGCCGGGCACCCGAGCCCAGCCCCGAAACCACCAGTGCCGGCGCCGAGATCAACTGAGCGGTTGCGACAGCTGATCGTTGATAATTGCCGCGTCTGATCGCCAGCGCCATGCAGCCGGTTCGCGTTGGAGTGATTGGAATCGGCAACATGGGCTGGCACCACGCCCGGGTGTTGAGCCTGCTTCGCGACGCCGAGCTGGTGGGTGTGGCTGATCCAGATCCCATGCGCGGCCAACTGGCGGTTGAGCAGTTCGGCTGTCGCTGGTTCGCCAGCTACGAGGAGATGCTCGGTGAGGTGGAGGCGGTGTGCATCGCCGTGCCCACCCTGTTGCACCACCGTGTGGGCATGGCTTGCTTCAAAGCCGGTGTGCACGTGTTGATCGAGAAGCCGATCGCCGCCACCCAGGAGGAGGCCACCGAGCTCAGCGCTGCTGCGGAACAGGCCGGCCGGCTGCTGCAGGTGGGCCATATCGAGCGGTTCAATCCCGCCTTCCGCGAGCTGCTGAAGGTGGTGGCCAAGGAGGAGGTGGTGGTGCTGGAGGCCCGTCGCCACAGCCCCAATGCCGATCGCGCCAACGATGTGTCGGTGGTGTTGGATCTGATGATCCACGACATTGATCTGGTGCTGGAGGTGGCCGGCTCCAAGGTGGTGCGGCTTGCGGCGGCCGGTGGCCGCAGCGCCGAGGGCCCGATCGACTACGTGAACGCCACCCTCGGCTTCGCCAATGGCGTGGTGGCCAGTCTCACGGCCAGCAAGATGGCCCACCGCAAGATCCGCAGCCTGTCGGCCCACTGCCGCAGTGCGCTGGTGGAAACCGATTTCCTCAACCGCAGCCTGCAGATCCACCGCCGCACCCAGCTGTCGTTTTCGGCGGATCACGGCGAGCTCCTCTACCGCAACGACGGCGTCATCGAAGAGGTGAGCACCTCCCCGGTGGATCCGCTGGTGGCGGAGCTGGAGCACTTCCTGCAGTGCGTCCGCGGCCTGGAGCAGCCGGCGGTGGATGGCCCTCAGGCCTCCCGCGCCCTGCTGCTGGCGGATCTGATCGAGCAGTGCGTGGAGCAGCCCACACTGTGCATGAGCCTCGCTGAGCCGATTTAGGGCCGATCTAGGCCGGCTGCAGTTCGGCCAGCTCCTTCAGGGCCAGCAGCTGCCAGCGGCGGCACTGGGCCGGTGAGGAGCGGTAGTAGCCATCCCAGGCTTCTGCCTTGTGGGAGGGATAGTCCGCCGCCGGTTGCTCCGGGTGCTGCTGCTGCCAGCCCACCCGCACGGCGTGGCCGATCACCACATCGAGGGCCAGGTCGTCGTCGAAGCGCACCTGGGGATTGGCATCCACAAACGCGATCAGGGTGATCAGCGTTTCGATGCAGAGGCGGCGGTATTCAGCGGCCTCGATCTTGCTGAGCAGGTGCTCCACGTGGGTGGCGAAGTTGCGCTCGCCGGGGGTCTTCTCCTTGAGCAGGGCGCTCTCCAGCCGGTTGCGGCGCTCGAGCTTGTCGCCGATCACCAGGCCGCGGCAGTGA
>Ga0194123_10002455_pt1 | contig 24204 bp, 23 predicted proteins | sample TA2MahsurfametaG_5_FD_155479 | JGI IMG/M metagenome (GOLD analysis project Ga0194123, IMG submission 155479) | Freshwater microbial communities from Lake Tanganyika, Tanzania - TA2015023 Mahale A surface | ecosystem: Environmental > Aquatic > Freshwater > Lake | place: Tanzania: Lake Tanganyika... | reverse complement strand
ACTTTATACTGTGCTAATTTATAATTTTTAAATATTTTTAATAGAATGTTACAGTGTAAAAATATTTATTAATACAGTATAAATACTGGAAACAAATTATATACAATATTTTACACAACACTTTATACTGTGCTAATTAATTATTTTTAAATATTTTTAATAGAAAGTTCCAGAGTAAAAATATTGATTAATACAGTATAAATACTGGAAACAAATTATATACAATACTTTAGACAACACTTTATACTGTGTTAATTTATTATTTTTAAATATTTTTAAAAGAAAGTTCCAGAGTAAAAATATTGATTAATACAGTTTAAATACTGGAAACAAATTATATACAATACTTTATACGATCCTTTAGACTATGCTAATTTATTATTTTTAAATATTTTTAATAGGATGTTACATATGCGAAGCAATCAGTGTAAAAATATTGATTACTACAGTCTAAATACTGGAAACAAATTATATATAATTATTTATACTGTGCTAATTTATTATTTTTAAATATTTTTAATAGAGACTCCCAGTTTAAAAAATTGATTAATTCAGTCTAAATACTGGAAACAAATTATATACAATTATTTATACTGTGCTAATTAATTATTTTTAATTATTTTTAATAGGATGTTACATATGCGAAGCAATCAGTGTAAAAATATTGATTACTTCAGTCTAAATACTGGAAACAAATTATATACAATACTTTAGACAACACTTTATACTGTGCTAATTAATTATTTTTAATTATTTTTAATAGGATGTTACATATGCGAAGCAATCAGTGTAAAAATATTGATTACTTCAGTCTAAATACTGGAAACAAATTATATACAATACTTTAGACTGTGATAATTAAATATTTTTTTATAAAATGTTTTTCTGTAAAATATATAAAATAAATAATATAACATTTATATTATTTATTCACTGAAAATATATGCGAAGCAATTAGTGTAATAATTATTTGGTTGAAAACCAATTATATAATGTATCTATATCTATTTGTCTATTATCATTATCCGGAGTTTCTAAAATAATCGGTATATTCCTACTAAAAAAATAATTTCCAAAATCTCTCATTTCATTTACTGATATATATCCTCTATATATATTATCATGCCTATCTAATTTACTACCCTTTTTACTCATTGAATTATTGAAATGAATAACTTTTATTAAATCCTCCTCTATTATCGATGTAAATTCTTTTATATATTCATTTATATCATATCCTGCTACAAATATATGACAAGTATCTATACAAAAACCAAATCTATCCTTCCTATCTATCTTATCATATATATACTTATATCTATCTATAGTAGTGCATACTTCTGTCCCACAATTACATCCTGTCTCCAATATGAATTTAATTTCTAAATCTTTTGTTTCTTCTATTATCATATTTATATTATTTATCATTAAATCTAAACACTCTTCCTCTGTAAATCTATTACAATGCTTACCTACATGAAATATTACACCCTTACCACTTACCCTATCCCCTATTATAAAATCATCTAATATTACACTCTTTAACTTTTCATCTATTATATTACCTATATTTATTAAATAACTACTATGTATAAATATATTCATATCATTATCTTTTATCATATTTCTTGAATTCTTTATATCCTCATCTTTTAATCCTGATAATGACATCCTCTGAGGCGACTTTAAAAATATCTGAAATGATTTACAAAACGGATTCATTGAAACCTCTTTCAATAATGACCTATATAATGATTTCTTTGTAATCGACATATGATATCCATAATTCATTACTTATATTATTTATATATAATTATCTAAATAATTATATATTTTTTTTCTATTTCTTTGCATATCAAATTATTTTTTCTTTAATGGTTTTATACTAACTGGTAAATTATATGATCTCTTCCTTTTTCTTTTGTTAGAATCCATTATATGATTATTTATTCTATTAAAATTTATTATATATTCATCCTTTTTATTACCCATCATTAATATATCTTTCTCTATTAATCTTTTAAATACTATTTTTGGCTGACATGTATATATCAATTTATTACTTATATTTTTTGATTCTTTATTTATCTTTATCCTCTCAAAATATGTTGGAAATGTTTTTAAATTTATATATTTTGTTAATTCAAAATAATCAAATCTTATATATTTTTCCCTAAACTGTGTTCTTATTAAATTTATCCAAGCTTTCTTACATTTTGGAAACGTATGCTCATTTATTTTATCTATATTCCTCTTAATCCATCTTATAATATTATTAATGTAATTTTTATCTATGTAATTATACAAAAAAACATTATTATTTAAATTTTCATCATATTTTATATCATTATTTTCTATACTTATATTCAGATTTTCTAGTAATTCTACTACATCATTATAATCTTTTAATTCTAAATTATCATTTTGCATCTTTTATATAAAAATAAATACATAAATTTATTATAAAATAATCTTTATATCCTTTACTAAATTTCATATAATTTATCAATTTTCATAGTTTTAAAATCTATCTTTTCAAATGGTGATATTAACATCGGTAAATCCCAATTCTTATTATTTATTAATTCATAATACGTATTAAAACCATATATTACACCATATTTATTTGGTATCAATTCTATCTCATCTAAATTACCATCATTATCTATAATAAAATAAGCATCATGCTCCAGAAATATACTACCCTTATTATCCTCATCTAATAAATTTTTTTCAAAATTAATTAAAATTTTATCATTATGTAAATATTCATCACCTTCCGGATCTAATTCTAATAAATATAAAAAATTATCATAATTCATATATCCATATATCTGACATAATCTATATGGTATTATATTATTATCTGTTATATCTATAATCTCATTCATATGCTTAATTATATTTCTTAATGACTCTACATCCTCATCATCATTAAATACTGTATATACTTTACCATCTATATATTCATCTGTCTTATTATCTATTATATCATCTATTATTGGAAAATCCTTTATTATATATCTTTTTTCTTCCATATCATAATCCATCCATATATATGAAAATTCTCTAAATTTTGAAAAAAATTTATTAAATGATTCATTATTAAATTCCTCCTCTTTAATTAAATATTTTGCTAAATAACGATTATATTCATTCTTCTTATATCCCTTATATTTGGTATTAAATTTAAAATAATAATGTTTTATTTCATTTATCGAATTTACAAATATTTTATCTAATTTATACGAATCCATCAAAAAATTCCTTATAAAATATTCATGATTATATAAATTATCTAATTCAAATTCATATTCTTTATATTGAGTCTCTATTTCAATTATTTCAATATTATTATCCATTATTATTATATTATTATAAATATTATTTTAAATATTTATACTAAATTTAATCAATTTTTATATCTAACTTTTTATATATTTATGGTTTAATGAATACATTAATCTTTTGTAAAAATCTTTTATTTGAATCTTTATCTGATCCACTTGAACCTCTCGGACCTGTTGGACCCATTGGACCTCTCATACCCATTGGACCTCTTGGACCTGTAGGACCTTGATTTGGACCTGGTGTTGGACCTGGTGTTGGACCTGGTGTTGGACCTGGTGTTGGACCTGGTTTTGAACCAGTAGAACCATTAGGACAAAAAGTAATTTTATAATCAGGATTAATACAATTAAATGTGCTAGAAATATCATCAAATTGCCATGAATAAAAATCAGGTGCTTGTTTTTTAAACACATTTGGATATGAACATTCACTATCTTGAAAAAGGCTAGGATTTTCTTTACAAAATTTTGTAGGTTTAGGCCACATCTTATCATTACAAAAAGGTGATTTCTCTAATGCTTTAGGATCAGATGCTAAACTTCTTTTAACTAAAGCATCATCTTTGTTATTAGTGCATCCAAAATTACAACAAGATTTTATTAAATCATCGGATTCATATGTTACAGAATTTGGATTAGTATCACATGTATTAAGTGTATTCCCTTTTATATCTTTTGGTAATTTAGATATATCACATGTAGGTCTAGTATCATTCAATTCATTTACAGCTCCACAAGAACAACTTACTAATAATCTAAAACGTTTAAATAATGGTGTTTCATTATCAAAATCATCCTTTGTTAAATCTTGATCATCAACTTTACAATTCGTTATATCTCCATTTAAACAACTATCTCTTATTAAATTTTTATTATTATATATAGCTTGACCAATATTATAACACCCTACTTGTTTTCCATTAACTGTTTTAATCAATTCTTTAGGACATTTATCTAAACTAACATTACCCATACCATTTCCACAATTAAATCTAGGATCTAATTTAGGATCATCTACTTTAGTTCCATCAACTACTTCAAATGACATAGGTAAGCTATATCCATCTACAAAGCTACCATCATAAGTATCTTTACCAGCATCTTTATCCATACTTACTTCAAATAATGATGCAGGTGGTAATCCAGTTACATCTTTACGACATTGACCACTTGAATCAGCTTCACAATCACCAGTTGAACAATTTTGACCATTTTTATCGCAATCTGTTCTAGCCCATATTCTACCACTCATCCAATCTCCAGGGAACTCACTTATATTCATTTTATCATTAGCTTTAACAGGATAAGATATCTGATTATATTTACTATTAACACTAGAATTACCAAAAAATGATATCCATAAATCATTTTTACATTTATTATTCAATTCTATATTCCTATTTTTAAGTGGTATTTCAACTTTTTTACACTGATTTGGTGCTCTTGTAGAATTAAATGGACCCTTATCACCTTGACTAGTCGAATCAATAGGATTTCTACATGGAGGAGGTTGCCCCCCATCTGGATTACAGAAACCATTTGTTGGACAATTATTACATCCTATATCTTTACTATCACAAGATCTCACATTTTTTGGATCTGGTGTTACAACTGTCATTTTACAAGAATTTTTAAAAGAATCACTACTAGAACAAGCTGGAGGACCCGTTTTTCCAATTGTATCTAAATCACAATATAAATTATCTCCACATTGATTACATCCACTAATTAAAGGTAATTTTTTACCAGATGAATCTTTTGGATAAACTTGATCTGGAGAACAAGTAGTTTCTAAATTTTCAGTAATAACATTTGTATTTGATTTTAAATTAATTCTTAATATAGTGAGAACTATAATAATAATTATAATAGTAATTAATAAAACTATATTTTTATTCATATATATATAATTAATAAAAAAAATGAAAATAAAATAAAAAAGTAAATATATAAAGATAGCATATGATGAATATACAAACTCAATGGTTATCAATTATTGAAAAATGTATTGATTTTAATGATATAGAAAAACATATAGAAGACCATTATCAAAAACATGATTTTTTAGAAATATATCCACCAAAAGAATTAATTTTTAATTGTTTTAATTTTTTTCAACCTGATGAACTTAAAGTTGTTATTTTAGGACAAGATCCATATATAAATGAAGGTCAAGCAATGGGTTTATCATTTAGTGTCCCTAAAGGTGTAAAAATACCTCCTTCTCTTCTAAATATTTTCAAAGAAATAAAAAACGAATACACTGACTATGAATATGATATTCAAAATGGAGATCTAACTAACTGGGCTAAACAAGGAATATTATTATTAAATTCTTCTTTAACAGTTATTCAAGGAAAAAGTAATTCATATAAGAATTTTTGGACAGAAAAGACAGATAAAATAATAAAATATATATCAGAAAATATGGAAAATATAGTATTTGTATTATGGGGTAATGATGCTCAAAAGAAAGAGAATTTAATAAATTGTAAAAAACATAAAATAATAAAATCAGTTCATCCTTCTCCTTTAAGTGCATCAAGAGGTTTTTTTGGTAATAAAAATTTCTTACTAATCAATGAATATCTTTTATCTATTCATAAAATTCCTATTAAATGGACCAATTAAATAAAAATTGAAAATAATTAAAAATAATTATAATTAATAAAAAATATATATCATTAAATAATGAATAATAAAAATCATTGGATTATTAGAATTTCAGATGGAATTAATTTCAAAAATAGTAAATATCTATTTTGGGGAGTCAAAAGAGGAAAAAATGATTGTCTAAAATCAATCGTTAAAAAATTTAAAGAAGGAGATATATTATGGTTTATTACTAATAAAAAAAATGGTGGAAAAATAATTGGTATGGCAGAATATGTAAATTTTTTTGATAAAAAAGATGAACCATTAATATCAATAAATTCTATATCAAATGAAGAACAAAATTGGACTGAAGGGGAGTATGATATACAAATACATTACAAAAACTTATATAATACCGAAAAGCAAAATATAAGGGGATGCTTTGTTGGAATGTCTTGTATATTTTATTATGATAGAATTAAAGATAAAATTGATAAAAATTTATATAATGAATATGATAATTATATATATTATTGTGATCCAGTAAAATAATATATAATTAAAAATTTATAATAAAAGATAAACCAAAATGATCAGATAAAAAGTGTTTTCTGTTTTTTATAGGTTGATTACCAATTAATTGAATGTCATTTACAGAAATATTATCATCTTCATCGTTTTTTACAAATATTCTATCAAATCTACATTTATATGGTTTAGAATCTTTGTTAAATATATTTATATAACTATTCCACGTATATTTATCAATAGGATTATAAAAATCTATAACATTATATTTATTTAATATATCATTTGTTTCATACTCTCTCAAATTCATATCACCTATTATTATATATAAACAATTTTTATTATCAATATCTTTTTTTATTGAATTCATTACTCTATGTAACTGTAATTTTCTCAAACTTTGAGAATTAGAACCAGGAAAAAGATGACAGTTAATAATATAAATATATTTATTATTCATATATAATTTAATATTTATAATACCTTCATCATTATAACAAATTCCTTTATAATTTTCTATTAAATTATTATTGATATAAGTAACAGTATATTGACAATGACTTTTAGATTTAGATAAAAATGTTATATTGTTATATTTTCTTTGAAGTAATTCTATAAATTGTTGATTACATTCTTGTAAGCATATAATATCATATTCTCCAATTATAATATTTCCTAGAATACCATGATGATTTTTTATAATATTCCAATCGAATCCTGAAGAAATAGATATATTATCAGATGAAATATTCCATGATAAAATTTTTAGATTACTCATAGTAATATATATAATAAATAGTATTTAATATATAAAAAATTATATATTAAATATCTGAACAGATTTGAGTAAATTACCATTATATTGTTATATAGATGAAGATACATATACATGTTTTAATCCTCCAATCTTCAATGGTGTAAAATAGTATAAATTAAAAATAAAAAATATAAATAATTATAATCAAAAAAATGTAAAATGTAATATTTTATATAATAATAAATAAAATAAATGACTAAATAGGTTTATATTTAAGTAATAAAATTTATTTTTATTTTGTAAATAAATAATATAAAATATATAAATATAAATATACTATCTACAAAAATGAAAGTTTTACTTAATGTTCTAATTATTATTATAATTCTTCATATAATTTTAAAAAATTTAGAAGAAAGTTTTATAAATTTTAATTATATTTTTGATAATAATAAACCAATACCAAAAGATAAATTAAGTTTCCTTCTAGATGAAGATAGTGATGATATTCCAAGTGTTAATGCAATTGATCCAAAACAAGATCTTCTCAATTATGTTAATACTAAATTAGATGTTAATGAAATAAAACCATCAAATTATTTCAATACAAATGATAATGTTCCTAATTTTAAAACAAATGTTTTAGATATTAAACAAGATTTTAAAACTATTCCACAAAAACCTATTAACTTACCTATTATGAGAGATAATATGACTCTTGAAAAAGATAATGAAATAATAGATAAATTTTCAGGGAATACTATATATCCAGCAAAATTAAAAGGTATAACAGATGTATATTCAATTGAAAATGTTCAATGGAAATATAAAGATGAAATACCAATGAATGGTGGAAATTTTGGAGGTATAACAGGTTATGATGATTTAGATAGTGATTATGCAGTCTATGATACTTCTATTTTAGAAAATTCATTTCAATCTAGAATGGACAGACTAAATGATTTAGATCCTCAACAAAGTAATGATTTCCTTAATAAATAAATCTAAAATTATATGCAAAGGAATCATATACAAACTAATTTAAATGTGCAAAGGTGTAATTAAATGAATCAAACTAATCAAATAAAAATTGATTTAAAGAAGATATAATAAAATATATAATAATATATTATTATTGAAAAAATGACATATAGATTAGATGTTAGAAATAAGTTTTTAAATCTTATTAATGATGAAAATATTGTTAATAATATTGAACAAGGTATCTATGATTTTGTTGTAAATAAATGTATAAAAAATAATATGGTAACGAATGAAGATAATAAATATTTTAAAAGACATTATCTAAATAAAGCAGTATCATTATATGATAATATTGATAAAAATTCATATATAAAGAATGAGACTCTAATAGAAAAAATAATAAAAGGTAATATAGATGCATATAATCTAGCAAATCTTAAACCTCAAGAATTATTCCCAGAACATTGGAATGAATTTATTGAACGTAAAAAACTTGAGAACGATATTATCTATTCAAAAAAATTAGTTCCAGTAACAGATCAATATTATTGTCCTAAATGTAAGAAGAATTCAACAACATATTATGAATTACAAATTAGATCATGTGATGAACCAATGACACTTTTTATTACTTGTCTAAATTGTAATTTTCATTGGAGAAAATAAAATTATAAAATTATATGCAAAATAATGGAATAATTTATAAAAAGATATATTTCTTTTTATAAATAAGAAATAATAAAAATATTTATTGATTATTATGTTCTAATAATTTCATAACAACATCATTAAATTTGTTATCTTTTTCAATATCATCAATTAAATTTTTAATTAATTCTTTTCTAACTGAACTATTACCATCCATAGTTCTATTAATTCTCTTAATTATTGATACTACTTTTTTAACAAAATAACGTAAATCATCTGGATTAATATCTTTTAATTCTTCTCTTTCTTGTTCAATTTTGTATAAATTTTCTAAAAATTTAATCATTTCTTTTTTAACATTCATTTTCATATTACTAGATAAATTTCTTCTATTTACTATAATTTCAACTTTTTGAACAAGATTATTTTCACGATTATTTTTATTATTATTCATTTTATTTATTTTATTTAATATATTTTTTTCTATTTTTTCTAAATCAGATATTACAGATTCTTTACTAACATTATATTTTTGATTATTTAATTTATTTAATTGATCAGATAATTTATAAATATTTTTAATCAATAATTCTTTATCTTCTTTACTTAAATTATTATTTGATTGTTTTGCATTTATATTATTTATTTTATTATTATTAACTTTTATAGTATTCATTTTATTATTATTAATCTTCATATTATTTATTTTATTAACTTTCATAGTATTCATTTTATTATTATTAACTTTCATAGTATTCATTTTATTATTTTCAAGTTCAGATTCTAATTTTTGAACAGATTCAATTTTATCATCAGGAGTTTTAAGATTTTTCTGATTCATATGAATTGTTTTAATATCACTATCTTTATCTTTTTTAGTATTATTAGCAGTTTGTCCTGAAAACCAGAAACTCATTTTATAATATATTATATTATATTATAATATTTTATCTACATTAGTATAAAAATAAAGAATTAATTATTATTAGAATATTAGATTATAAATATTTTTTTATATAAATAAAATTTTAATGAGATTATTATATTATTCAGGCATCATATTGTTTATATATTGGTTTTATAAAAAATATAGAGAAAGAATAATTACATATTATATAGGTCTAAAATATTTTCCAACAATAAAAAATATATATGGTAAAATATTTAATAAAGAAGATATATTAAAAGAGTTTGAAAAAGATCTAAAATATTTTAAAATAGATGATTATATAGAGACAGTTCGTATCTATGATATAAATGAATTAATAGAATTTTTAAATAATTTTTATAATGAAGAACATTTTAAATTTGATTTTTTTTATTGGATTTTAAATCTGAATAATCCTATAAATAATTTATCAAAATTACCAAATAATACATGGCATTATGGAATAAAAGTAGAGAATAAATTAATAGGGACATTAATAGGAAGACCATGTTTAATATCAATAGATAATAAAATATTAAAAACATTATATTCAGATTATTTATGTATTCATAAAAAGTTTAGAGGAAAATTTGGTTTAGCGATGAAATTACAAATGAAATTATGCACAGATTCAGTAAAATATGATTATGATACAATATTATATTTAGTAGATAATAAAAAATTATATCATAGAACTTTATTATACATAAAATACTATATATTAAATTGTAAAAAATTTAGTAAAATATATGATTATAATGAAAAAGATTTAGAAAAAGATTTAAAGAAATATAAAATACTTAAACCTAAAAATACATTGAAAGCTTATAAATTATATAATAGTTTAGTAAAGGATCAAAAAAAAATATATCAAATATTATCATTAGAAGATTTTATACAAATATTCAAACCACAAAAGGATATATCATTATGTTTTATTTCAAATGATACATTTATATCAATAATAATAAATAATTTCAAATATAATGATAAAATAGTAAAAATACCAAAATTAAATATATTTTTAACAAAAAGTTTTAGACCAGAAATAGAATTAAGTAATATATTTTATATCATGAATCTTTTAAATTATCCAATAATAATAATAAATGATACATATTATATAGATCAGATAAGATGGAAAGAATATTTAGAATATCAGGGATATAGTAGTTTAATTTTATTTAATTATAATATAAAAGATAGATTAAAATCAAATGAAATCTGTTTTAATTTTGTTTAGAATTTAATATCACTAGGTATAAATCCATTCATATAATTATTCAAACTATTAGGACCTAAACTGAGATTTTTATTTTGAGGTTTAGGAATAAATACTTGATTAGGGAAATATCTTAAATAAGAAGGTTTTAATGATACTAAATAATTATTAATTTTGATATCATTATTATTGAATGTTAAATACTGTTTAAGATTATAATTAGTTTTATTACTGGTTTTAATTTCAAAATTAGACATATTGATAAGATATAATTGAATACCTAATTGAATAGAATCATCTAAACGCATTTCAATAGTTTCATCAATAGGTTCTAATAAAGTAATATTAGTTTTATTAGTTTTAACAAAACCAACAACATCAACAATAGGTTTTCCTTTTACAATTCCTTGATCACCCATAGATTGATTATAAGGTATATGATTAATAGTTTGATTTTCTTTAGATATAGTAGCATTTATTAAAAAGTCCAGATTTTGATTTTGTGTAGGATAAATATCACTAATAATAATAACTTTATTTTTACATAAACTAATAGGAATATTTTCAATAGGATTATTATTATTATTTCCAATATAAGCATAAGAATTACCTAATAAATTATCACCGAATGCTTTCATAATAGAATCATGTAAATCTTGTGTTAAATAGTAAAGATTAGTTTTAAAATTAAATTTAAAATAAATTAAGAAGGGTAAAGTATATTTTTTATCAATAATTTTTTGATTAATAATATTAAAAACTTTATCAATGTTTAAACCTTTACCAATAACTAATTTATTGTCAGAATTGATATTAATTTCTAAACTAATTAATCTAAATCCTAAATCAAGATTTTTTTTTAATATATAAATACTTTCATAATATCTACCATTAAGATTTTTATTAATATAAGGTTTATTACATCCAACAAAATAAAAATCTCTAATAAATAATGGAATATTACTATTAGTATTAGGATTTAAAGTTTGATTATCTATATCATTTGGAATTTTAATATCAGGATAATTTATACAAGTTTCTTTACTAATAGTTGAAACTAAAGTTCCTAAAGTTTCAAAATTATTATTATATATTTTTCTTATAAAAAAACTAAAGATTAAACTTATTATAAATATAATTATACTAATGAAGATAAAATAATATAATATAGTATTTGATCCTCTAGTATAAAATAGTAAAGCATTAGATTTAGCATAAATAAAAAAAATAACAACAATAGTAACAAAAATATAGGTATAAATTTGAAAATAACTGTTTGATGTTAATTTCATATCTTTAATTGTTTTATTATAATTATCTATGTATTCTGATATTTCATCTAAATTTTCTACTTCAATATTATTACTCATCTCTTTATTCAGTATATATTGATTACTATATTATATTATGAATAAATTAATCTTATTTTATACATAATAGAAAAAAATAGTATTATTAAAAATTATATATATTTTATATACAATGAATAATTTACAAAAGCGTTTTTTATTATTTATATTTGGATGTATATTAGTTAGAATTTTATTTGTTATACTTGCAAAATATATAAATATAAAATATTTGCCGATATTGGGTTATATAAGTTTATTAGTTTCGATTGGATTTTTATTTATATATTTTATGAATTTACGTAAATCAGGATTGGAAGTATTTGGAGATAAAATATGGTGGAATAATCTTAGACCAATTCATGGAATTTTATATGGTTTATTTGGATATAATGCAATTCACAAGAATAAAGATAGTTGGATTTATTTATTACTAGATGTAATAATAGGTTTAGTGTCATTTTTATATTATCATTATATGAGTGGAAATTTTAGTAAAATCTTTGATTTTGATTTTTAAATAAATAATTATTATTACAGAGTAGGAATATTAATTTTTTTAAATTGATAATTTGATTTAGAATCTTTAGATAAATTATGATTAGGTAATAAAATATTTTTATATTCAATATCTTTAGTTATATTATTATTAACTTTAGTAAAATATTTTTCAAAAAATTTATTAGGTTTTATGGTATTATCATTAATAGTAGAATTATTTTTATCATTAAATTTATTATCTTTGGTAAAGTTTTTTTCAAAATGTTTATTATTATTATTATTATTATTATTATTAATAATATTAGAATGATTATTTTTTTTGATAGCATCATAATTATATAAATAATTAAATCTTAATTCATCAAAATCTTGTTGTTCTTTATTTTTATCATCTTTAAGAATTTTATTTTTCAATTCATCAATAACATCTTCATTTTGTAAAATAGATTCAATACTAACATCATTTCTTTTATTAACTAATTGAGCGATTTCTTCATAAAAAATATTAGAATTACAGCAAACTTGAATTCTCAAATGCATATTTTTAATAAGAGGAGTAATATTTTGATTTTTAAGAAGGATAAGAGCGGATATAATAATTTTTTGTCTGTTTTTAATAGAAGCTTTAGTAATTTTATATTTATAGATAGCTAACATAGAGTTAATTAAGCTTTTAATATTATTATCGTAGTGATTAGATTTTTGAATAATATATAACCATAATCCCCACCTAAAATTATTTTGATCAATACCGTTAGATAAAATAGAAATATTATTAGAATTATTAAAATAGAAAATATAATTTTCTTTATCATAAAAAGATTCTACTTTATTCAACCAATGAATCCAGAAATATAATTTTTTAAAATCATATACAGTGTTTTTATCATCAATAAAAAAATCGATTTCATTAATAGCCATAATAAATTCTTTACGATCATCTTTAGAAAAAAAATTATGTAAAATATAATAATCTTTTTGATTTCTAGAGAGAGTATAATCATTTAAATTTTTAATAATAGGAACATTATTAAAAAGATTATTATAATTAGAAGAACAAATAATATAGATAAGATCAGAGATAAGATTTCTACATTCTTGATTATTTCTAGTTTCTAATAATTTTTTAAATTGATCTTTAATAATATCATATTTATCAAAATATTTATTTAATAAGAAAAATATAATAGGTGATTCGATATCAAGAGAGAAATTAAGAATAATTTTTTGAATATAGTTAAAAAATCCAGAAGAATGTAATTCAGCGGTCCATCTAAGAGCGAGAGGTATATCTTTAGAAGTAATAGCTTTATTAAGAGCTTTTTTAACTTCAGATGTTTTATAACCGGAAATAGTAATATTAGAGAAAGAGTCATCAACGAGAATAACGGTATTATTTGGAACATTCATTTATACATAAAAAAAAATATATAATAATAAAAATAATAAAAAAATAAAAATTATACAAAATAATAAATGATATATATTAATATATAATAGAGATATAAAATATAAAAAGATGAGTTATTGTTCTCCGAATAGGGAGGATAAAAAACTAACATGTTTTAGTAAAGAATCGTTAATAAAAATAGCAAAAGCATATAATGAGAGTCATGAAGATAAGATAAAAATAAAAGATAATAAGGTAAAATTATGGTATTCAATAAGAGAAAAGATGTCAAATAAGTGTAAAGAGGAGGTATGTTGGATAGATCAGAATTTTGTAAAAAGAATAAAGGATAAGGAGATAAATCAATATACATTTAAACCGAAGAAACCAGAGAGTTGGAAATATAATAAATTTGAATGGCTATCAACGACGGATATAAATGTAGTAATGAAGCAATATGAGAAGAAGTATGAAGATTTCTTTTTTATAGGTCCGGTTCCGTTAGATTGTTATTATGGTAGTAGTTTAAGATGTGAATTAACGAATTTAAAAATAAAAAGTTTTATAAAAAGTGGATTGAATAGTTTAGGTATAATATATAATTTAGATTATTCATATCAGGATGGTAGTCATTGGGTAGCATTTTTTTTAAGTTTAAATGATAATAAGATGACATATTTTGATTCAGTAGGATCAGCACCACCGATGGAAATAGTAACATTAATGAATTCATATAAGAAACAGTTAAATGAGTTAGGTATAAATATAGATATAGAAATAAATAGGAAACAACATCAAAAGAAGAATAGTGAGTGTGGAGTATATTCAATGAATTTTATAATAGAGAGATTAAAAGGTAAAACATTAAAAGATATAAATAAAAAGAGAATACCAGATGAATTAATGAATGAAATGCGAAATATTTTATATAGAAATTCAAATAAATAATTTTACAAAATATAAAATACATTTTTTTTATAAAACTAAAATTATAAAAAAATTTATCAATACGTTTAAATATTAATAAATAGTCTTTAAATACGTTTTTTATATAAATGTATGAATTATATGAAAAAATTTATAAATACGTTTAAATATTAATAAATAGTCTTTAAATACGTTTTTTATATAAATGTATGAATTATATGAAAAAATTTATCAATACGTTTAAATATTAATAAATAGTCTTTAAATACGTTTTTTATATAAATGTATGAATTATATGAAAAAATTTATAAATACGTTTAAATATTAATAAATAGTTTTTAAATATGTTTTTTATATAAATGTATGAATTATATGAAAAAATTTATCAATACGTTTAAATATTAATAAATAGTCTTTAAATACGTTTTTTATAATAAATGTATGAATTATATGAAAAAATTTATCAATACGTTTAAATATTAATAAATAGTCTTTAAATACGTTTTTTATATAAATGTATGAATTATATGAAAAAATTTATCAATACGTTTAAATATTACTAAATAGTCTTTAAATACGTTTTTTATATACTTTTTATTTCTTTACTATATTCCAAACTTTTAATTTATCTTCTTCTGTTAATTCTTCTGGTAAATATTTATAAAATTTATCCTTAATTTTCATTAATATTAATTCTCTTATATCTGTGCTATTTATTCTTTCAAAATATTTACCTATTATTTGAACTTTTTCTCCAAACCTTTTATTATTTTTATTCTTCTCACTCTTTAAAAATATTATATTATATTTTGATTTATCCAATTTATTATATATTGACATACCTAATTTTACTGGACTATCCTTCTTACTTATTATTAAACTTATTTTATCTCTTTCCTTATCTCCTAAATATTTTAAATATATTGACCATATCTTCTCTGATTCTTCTGCATTTATATTTGGAATTTTATTATCATTTATATACCTTTTATATATTTCTATACCCTCTTTTTTACTCTTTAATTTTATACCTAATTTATTCTCCATTTCTTCTAAATCTAATCTATTTATATCCTTTAATAATGGATCTAATGGACGTGATTTATTTGATATTATTATTATTATCTTATCATATCTTTTTATATACTCCTTTATTAATTTATAATGCCCTCTATGTGGTGGCTTAAACGACCCTACATATATTAATATATTTATTCTTTTATCATCTTTTACCATATTTACTTAAAATTATATTCTAATATTATATTATTATATTATATAATATTAACTATGAATATCACCATTTATACTCTTACTACTTGCCCTTACTGTAATTATGCTATTACTCTTTTGGATAAATATAATATAAAATATAAAAATATTACTGTTAATCCTGATGAAAAAAATAAAATTAAAAAACAAACAAATATGGATACATTTCCTATGATATTTATAAAAAAAAATAAAGATTTCATTAAAATAGGTGGATCATCAGACCTACTTAAACTTATTAATATTTCTGAAAATATTAAAAAATCTAATATTGATCTTAATATTATTTCTAATTTCTTTTATCTATTATATCCTTCTAATACTAAATCTTCTAATACTAAATCTTCTAAAAATAATAATAAAAAAAATTTAAAAAATAAATAATAATCTTAAATAAATATAATAAAAAAAATATATTTTCTTTTATTCTAATAATTTTATTAATATATATATTTTTAATGTTTTATCTTCATTATTTTCTATATTAGAAACTGTTATTTCTGCTATATCTTTATAAAAACTATGTATATTATTCATCAATTCATTATATCCACTAAAACAAAATAAATATCGATCCGATAAATTCCATCTCAATCTTATATCTGTCGTAAAATTTATTATCATAAAAGATTCTGATGTTAATGTTATTACTGTATCATATTTATATATATTTTCTTCTACTTTAAACATCATTTCTCTTATCATATTATAATTATTTTCTCCTATTTTATATGCTAAATTTGATATAGGTCTTCTATATCCTCCAAAATGATTAATTACTGTATCATATAATGTTCCATTTGATACATTATTTATATTATCTAACTGATACGTTAATTCTAATAATTCCTTTCTTTTCTTTTCTCTCTCATATATCCTTTCATTATAATATATCAAATTATTATATCTTATTGATAATAATTTATTATATAATATATTCAATAATATTTCCCATTTATTACCTTCTATTTCATTCTTTTCTATTATATCTTTATTATTTTTATTTTCCACTATATTTGTTACCACATTTATTGTATTTATATTTACATGACCTATATTTATATTATTTGATATCTTATTTATCATATTTAATAATTCTTCATTTAAATTGAGTTCCTTATCTATATTTAATATATCTAATCTCTTTATTATATTATTATTATCTTTTTTATTATCTAATGATAAATCATTATTTATATCATCTGTATTTGAACTATCATTTGTATTTGGTGGTGAATAATCTGAATCAGATTTATTATAATTATTCTTTTTAAAATATCTCTTCTTTTTTTTACTATAAATATATTTAAAACCCTTATCAATTGTTTCTTCATCTATATTATCCTTATTTTTTTCATTACTCGATATTATATCATAATCACTTTCACTCGTTACTACTATATTTGTATCTATTTCTAAATTATTTTTATAATATCGTTTGTTATATTTTTTTTTTACTGTATCTATATTATCATTTTTATTATTTATCAAATTTTTACTATTACTTTCATTATTTAATAAATCAAATTTATTCATTCTTTTTTTAATTTTATTGAAATATCTTTAAATATATTATAATATATATATATTTTTCTACTTATATCTTTATTTCTGATTTTTGAATAATCTATTTTTTTCTCTAATTTTTTCATTTAATGAATCAATATATTCATTTTCTCTCATTATCTTTTCATTTAATTTTTTTATATCTTTTCTATTCTTATAATAATTTTCTGTTATATATCTTAAATCACTCATATCATTATATTTTTTTCTTAAATTATGATTCATGATTTTATAAATAAAATATAAAACTATCAAAACTATCAAAATAAAACTTAAAATTATTATTATATTCTTTTTTAATGACATACTATTATTTACTATTGTATTATTATTTACTTTTGTTATATTATTAGCAATAGATGAACCATTATTCATTTTTATTAAAAATATTTATATATTTGTATATATAAATATCATATTATTTTTTATATAATATATTTTAATTAATAACTTTAGAAGGTCTATTAAGCATTTTAACCCTAAATTCTAAATAATGTTCTCTTCCATTAAAATTATATAAAGATCCATCATAATTCGTAAAAATTATTTTCATATTTGCTAATCTTCCTAATGGTGGATTATAATATTTTATTTCTTTATCATCCGGTCCTAATGCTTTATCTAATATTAATCTTGAATTGGGTTCTAAATTTAATGTAAATATTGTAAAAGCATCATTAACATTATTACTATTTGATTGTAATCTTTCCAATCCTGGTATTTTTAATATAACATATTTATCAAAAAATAAATCATACTTTGCATTTGCTATTATATTAGATAAATATGCTTTAATTGGTGGATCAAATATATAACTTGTTGTTCCTGGCGAATACGGTAAAATTCCACCTGATGACAAACAATTACAAAATGCAATACAATATGGCTCACAATAACATTTACTCCCTGATTCTTTTAATACAGATTCTGTGCAATTTGTTGTTTTACATGTTCCATTTGAAATCTCTATTACAAACATTTCAGTATCTGAACATATATCTATAATTAAATATCTATGATTTATTAATTGACTATCACAATCATAATCTTCAAATTTTATTGTATCTGCTATATTATATTGACTCTTGAATTTCGTATTAAATCCTAAAACTTTATAATAATTAAATTCTGTATTTGTTATAGGATTTTTACTACATAATTTACTTAAAAATGTGGATATTTCTGAATAACTTAAACCACATTCACATGAGGTTGAATTCTGTCCATCAATTTTTTGTAATCCTAATATCACTCCTTGTGCATAACCATAATCAAATGCATTATATCCTAATAATTTACCCAATGATTTATTATTATAATTAAATACCTTTCCAGTTAAATTATTATTATCTATTGTTATATCATTACAAAACATAATTTTAAAATATCCATTTGATAAATCTGATTTAATACTTACTTTATTTGTTATACAATCAAATGTTACATCATAATTTGATTTTAAATGATTATTTAAACATATCTTAAATTTTATTTGTTTCATAATCTGATCAATTGAATAATCACCTTTATCTAATGTTATTGTTTGACATTTCCCCTGTTCCTCTTCTATTATTATCTTATTATTATAATTATCTATAATATATTGACTTTGTGGTATTATTGCTCTTATTAACTCTACAGATGATACATTCCTATATTCTTTATTAAATTGTATTAAATAATTATTTGGCTCTGGATATAAATTTATATCTCTATCTCTACTATCTAATAAAAATCTTTCTTCTATATTATCACTAAATTTTAATTTCTCAAAATCCTTTAAATTTATTGTATCATAATCTGGTTCTACTAATAACATTTTTTTATCTATTAATATCTTATTATTGTCATAAAATCTTTTTAAATTATCATTTCCATCTGTTATTTCATAATCATATCTTAAATTATCCATTTATATATTTTTTATACTATATTTTATATTTATTTTATTTTTTTTATATATATTTTTTATTTTATTAACTAGTATAAATATATATAAATATAGTCTTATATAATAAATATAGTATGAATAATTCAGTTAATAAAATTTATTATTCTCGTGAAAACTTTAACCTTATTAAAGATACTGTTAAAGATTTTTTTAAAAATAATTTAAATTCTGACATAAATAATGATTATGATACTCTAATTTTTATGACTATGGAATATGTTGATAAAAAAGCTGGAACTAATGTTCCTGATACTCTATCTCCTGATCAATATATGACACTCCTTAATAAAAAAGTTCTTAAATTATCTCTTCCTAAAATAATTGAAAAATTTCAATCTCAATCACAAAATCAAAACCAATCAAATCAAAATAAACCTATTAATAAATCTCAATCAAATCAAAAATTTGCACCTATTAATCTCAATAATAATAATACTAATCAATATCAATTTTTTAATAGTTTTGATACTGCTGGTCTTAAACCTAATCTTATAGATCCCGTTTTACCTCATCCTAAAGCTCAATATAGAACGGAAAATAATATTGAAAATGCAACAAAAAAAATGGAACAAGATAGAGAAACCTTTTTTGCACAACCAACGAATCCAAATTTTACTGATGTTCTTGATACTGCTGATAAAGAAGCTAACCTTAAATATGAAAAATTAATGAATGAACGTAAATATGATATCGATAATCGTAATATGAATTTAGATAATATTAATAATTTAAATAATAATTCAATAACTAATAAAGGATTATCAGTAGAACAATTTACAAAATTAAATGAATCTAGAAATAAACAAATTGAAACAATTGCGGAACAACCTATGAATATAAATAATGTATCAAATTTGAATAATGAAACAATATTAGCTTCTAATCAAGAAATTAATGAAACTGAAAATTTCTTAAATCAATTAAATGATATGACTGCTTATTCATCTAATAATATGAATGAAAATATAAGTCTTAATATTCGTAAAGAAAATAATACTCATAATATTCATGAACAATTTGAAGAGAGAGAAAAAAATGTGAGAGAACTTTATGAAAAAATGAAGAATGAACAATTAGATGGATCATATCCATTAATTCCTAAAAGTATAAAAAATAGTTATATCAAAAGAGAATTTTTTATTTCTATTAATTCATTCGATCGTGATTTTTCTGTTTATCCCTCTGCATCTCAATTTAGAGTTGATGTTATGGTTATACCCGATTCTAAAGAATTTCAACAAGTTATGATTAGAAATCCTAATGATGGTAATCAATATTTATTCTATCAAGGTCAAATTCAAATACAAGGATCTCAAAATGCTAATATTCTTAAAAATATTCGTAATATTGAAAAACTCAGAGTTACTGGTTCTATTATTCCTAATTCTTTATTTGGTGTTTATAGAACTATTAATACACCTTATATACTATTAAATATTAGTGAATTTGCTGGTCAAGGTCCTTATTATGGAACTAATAAAACAGAAGAAGATTGTTTTGCTAAATTATATATAGTTGATCAAAAAAATGTTCTACAAGGTCATCATACCAATTCATTCTATCTTTTTACTACTATTGGTCCTGAAGAATCTTATATTTATAGTCCTGCACCTTTAGCTAGTCTAAATTCAATAACATTAACTTTACAAGACTATAGAAATAATATAATTGATTTAGGTAATGATAAATTATATATTTATAAATACAGACCACTAACTATTACTACTTATAATAATCTTAATCCTCCTAATGAACCATGTTCATGTGATACTCTTGATTTAATTCAATTTGCAACAGTTATTAGAAGACCTATTGAAATTGAAAGTTTAGATTTTAATTATGAATGTTTAAATGATGAAAGAGTATTTTTCTTTTGTGAAAATAGCTGTTATGCTGATCAATTCTTTAATATTAATTTGGGATCTAATTCCAATATTCGATCATTTTTTAGAAATGGTTATTTATATTTTAGTATTGGTGATGATTTAATACCTGTCAATGAACTCATTAATACTAATCAAATTCTTATTATTAAATCTATTGATAATACTGAATATAAAGCTAGATTTACTGGTTTAATTAATGATGAATATGGTTTATTTTTAAGTTTTATTGGTTTAACTCCTACTAATAATTTTGATATTCTTAGTATTTTAATTTCTATTATAAATAAAAGAGGATTTAGTGGTGGTCCTAATACTCTTAATTGCACTAGAGGATATAATATACCTCACTATAATTTCTTATCTTATATTAATTGTTGTTCTAATGATGTTGCATTTGCTCCTGATATTACAGGTGATAAAATTATTTATTCATATGTTAATGCTATAAATCTTTATACTAATATAGCTGGTTATACAGCATGTGGATCTTCAAATTATAATTTTTATATTAATGGATCTCCAACCCCTACAAATATTTATACTGATTATTTAATTAATCTTGATAAGATATGTCCTAATGATTTATTAGTTCATACACCAGCTATTGTTTCTAATACTGGTGAAAATACTCTTTTTTCAGTTGCTGATATTGAATATTTACAAAATCAATTTAAAGCACGTGGTGATAATGATAACTATAATTATTATTTACAAACATTCATATTAAGAAAACCTAAAAATTTTAATGCTAATGATTATATCTTTTATGATATTAAAAACCCTGATATTTTCTTAATTAGACAAGATAAACAAGTTAGTTATAACTTTACACTAACTTCTGTTGAACCTAATCGTTTAGATATCAATTCTGAAATTATTTAATTATATATCTCATATTGTAAATATTTTTATCTACCTAATAATTAAATAATTTTAATATTTAATTATTTTTTTTTATATTTTTCATATATTTTTATTATTTTTTTATATATTTTATATTTTTTTTATCATTAAATACAGAGTAAAACTAAATAAAAATAATCGTTTATTATATATATTATTTTATTATTATGTATATAAATTTAAGATATAATTATTTAGACAAATCTTATAATAATATCTTTCCAAAAAAATTTAAATTAGGTAATTCTATTGGAGAAGGTTCTAGTTGTATAGTTTATAATTTTATAAATAATTCAGTTATTAAAATTTATAAAACTTCTAATAATATTCATTATTTTAATAACCTTCTTTTAGAATTAAATCAAAAAAATATTTATGAAATTTTTGAAAATAATTATAATAAAGAAGGTCTTAATGAATTTAAATTCTTTTATAAACTTTTAGATAAAATTAATCATCATAATATTCCTATACCTATCGCATACGGAATTCTTAAATTTAATAAAAAAAATTCATTAAGTAATTTCAAAAATAAATTTAATAATAATATACATAATGATTTAACTTTTACTAATAATTCTGATAATTATAATATAAATTATTATATTTCTAGTGATTCTATTCAAAATTATTACTCTAATTCTGAATCTATTACTGATACTAATAAATATTTTATTTTTATTATTTTACCATTATATAATCATATAAAAAATAATTATAATTTTAATATTTATAATACTGAAAATTTTTTAATAAATTTAATTAATGTTTTATTATCTATAGAAAAATATATTCAAACTAATTTTAATTTAACTAATTTAGATATTAAATTAGATAATATTTTAATTGATAATTTTAATAATTTTAAAATTATTGATTTTGGACTTATTATTAATATTAATGATCAAAATATCTTAGATAATCATAATAATTATTTTATCTGGCCTAAAAAACCTTCTAAAATTAATAAAATATGTTTATATAGTATTTTCTTATTAATTTATCAAATTTTATTTAAAAATATTAATAATGAAATTTATAATCAAATATATAATAATGATAATCCTTATAATCTTTTATATAATATTAAAAATAATTTTACCTATTCTGATAATTTTATTTTTATTTTAGATAATTTATTAAATATGAATTTTGAAATTGACTTTTATATCCAATTTATTAATTATAATTTTTTTGATTTTAATCATATCTCTAATTTTTATCATAAATATTTTATTGATTATTTTTCTAAATACAAACTTAAATAAATAAATTAATAATATTATTATTTTATTTTCTTTATTTTATATTTTTTTTTTTATTTTATTTTATATTATATTAATTATTTATTATGCATATCCCAATATATTTCTTCTAATCTTTTATAAGCAATATCTGAAATCTTATTTTTTGATTTTTCAACTTGAACTAATATATTTTTTATTAA
>Ga0194123_10002453_pt1 | contig 24204 bp, 16 predicted proteins | sample TA2MahsurfametaG_5_FD_155479 | JGI IMG/M metagenome (GOLD analysis project Ga0194123, IMG submission 155479) | Freshwater microbial communities from Lake Tanganyika, Tanzania - TA2015023 Mahale A surface | ecosystem: Environmental > Aquatic > Freshwater > Lake | place: Tanzania: Lake Tanganyika... | reverse complement strand
CCAGATAAACACCGTAAAAAGGAACAACAAGCATGGTGGCAAATTTGCGCGTTGATGAAGCAAAGTTGACGAGTCAACTGCAAACTGCGCGCCAAAAAATGAGGGAAAAATGAAGGGAGAGAGAGAAAGAAAGAATGCAGTTTGTCGTCAAATTTCCTAACGATTCATTAAGAGGGGCGGAAGGGAGGCGAAGAAAAAAATTAAAAAAAGTAGGGGAAGGGTTGGTTGGATTATTGTTCAAACACGAGAAGGGCCTTGAGGGGGGGTTTGTATTGTTCCAGTTCCAGCTCGCTCTTGCCCTCGTCGCGGGCCTTCTCTTCGGGGTCGTGGCCTGCCTCGAAGCACTTTAGCAACTGAATTCTGCCTCGGTGCCTCTGGTAGCACGAGCCCTTGGGCATAAAGAGGGCAACGTCGTGGGCAATCACCCGAAAGTCCGGACTGGGGACAGCGTATCCGTAGTCCCCCGTGACGTCTTCAAACGCGTCAAAGATTTTAGACACGGCCGCCACCCTGTGGTGCTGGGGATGGCAGCTGCTCACCTTGAGCAAAACGAGCGTCTCGGTTTGGACGGCAATGTTGAGGTGGGGCGTTGTTAGCTCTCTGTGCATCCAGCAAGCGGGGTTGTCGACGTTCTCGCTGTAGCCGGGGTCCGTTGACCGCCGACCGGTCATGATGTGGCTCAGGGTCGTCACCTTGGGACGTCTTTTGGCAAAGTTGACCTTTACCAGGCGAATTTCCAGAAAAAATCTCAACCTCTCGAGGTCGATCGACGGATCATCGACGCCAGAGCCCCAGGGGCAGTTTTCTTCTCTCTCCGCGTTCTCCAGCCGGACGATCGACCTGGCAAAAGGCCTGGCCTGTTCTTCCGCCCTCATCTCGTTCATGGCAACGTCGCTGGCCAGATCGGTGTCTTGGTCGGACCACATATCGCTGTCGTCGCTGTCCGAGCCGTGTCTGGCGCGAACCTGGGCTCTGTCGAGGGGTTTTTTGAGCTGGGCTCGCTCCTTGGTGAGCAGCAGCAGCAGAGAGTTTTGGCAGGAAACGAGGGGGCTCGCGTCCTGCACGAGCCAGTCGGTGAAGACGAGGGCCCCCTTCTTGCCCGACTCCAGGTAGGAGTAAGAGAGAGCCGAGTGCCGCTTGTGCCGGCGGTCGGGGCAGGCTTCCGCGGTCGCCAGGACTCGGCCCGATGTGGTGAGGCAGTACAGAGACGGCTGGTACCCTTCGACCTTGTAATTGGCCTCTATTCTGTGGCCGTCGCTTCGCTCGAAGCAGGCTCCGTAAAAGACCGTTGCTTTGGGCCAAATCTTTTCGGGGGCCGGAGACGACCCGCCTTCAAAGGTGGACACCACGGCCGAGGCTCCTGAGCTTCGAATACGAAAGGAGACTTTGAGAGGTTCGGACGGCGTGGGCAGCAGGTATTCGCTCGGACCCAGCCACAGGTTGTGGTCGCACGCCTCGGCCCACGGGGAAAACACAATTCTGCCGTAGGGGGGTAGGGCGCGTCCAAAATCGAGCTTTTTAAAATTGTCGCTCTCGTCAAAGGCGAAAAAAATTATCCTGCAGGTGGGGTCCAGGCGCTGGTTGGATTCTACGGCAGCCAAGAGGTTGCCGTCCGGCGACCAGCTCACTTGCAGGGTGTGCATGGTATCGGGGTCCTCGGCCGCTCGCCGCAGGCTCGGCTTTGCTCCGTCGCCGAGGTGCGACGACCTGTAATCGAGTAGCAGCGAGCCAAATTCTCTCTTTTCTCGGCCGTCTCCAAAGGCGTACACGCCGAGGTTTTTTCCAAAAAGGCGGCCCGACGTGACCACAGCCAGGACGCTCCTAGTTGGGTTGAACTTGATGGCTAGCACGGCGGTCGTGGCTCGGAGGCATCCCTCGGTGTTGGACGGGTCCAAGGCCTTGTCCGCGAAGCGCCTGACCACCACGTCGAACGCAACGTCCGGCCGAATTTGGTCTTTGAAAAAGTGTCGTCCGAGACCGAAGGTCGTGAGCTCGCTTCGTTCGGGGTCCAAAAAGTAGCGTCGAAAGTCGGCAAAAATTTTGAGCAAGAATCGGGGATCCGCTTGCAGCTTTCGGTTCAGATTCTTGGCCTGTCGACGGGTGGGGCACTTCTTGGACCAGCCGGTGGCCTGGGCAAAGCTCCAGCTGTCCCAATTGCTCAAGACTCGTTGGGCCGTTTGCCTCGGCAGGCGCGGCCTGCCCACGCCCCGCTTGTCTAGCGAATCGCACACGATCGGGTAGACCAGGGCCAGCTGGTAAAAGGTGAGCCGGCACCAGATGTTGTCGACGGCCACCTCCATTCCGGCAGCGCAGAGCGGGGCCAAGACGAATTTTGCGGCGGCGACGAGCTAAAAAAATGCGCGGAATAAATTGTTTGCTCGACTCGCAACCTCGGCCAAAGCTTTTTTCAAAAAAACGCGCTCTCACCCCCGTGCAGAGGCCGACGGTGGTGCCGACAATGTCGGCGGCTTCACGGTAAAGCCGCCTTTCCGACGTTGCCGTCGTCGTCGTCGTCGTCGTCGTCGTCGTCGTCGTCGTCATCTTCTAGTTCTTCGCTGGTGAGGTCCGAGGCCGCGTCGTAAAAGTGGTGATTTTTGACAAACAGTTTGGGAATCTTGCACCGACCGCTCAAAAATCGGTGCAGCACTAGGTGGTCGTTTGAGGGTCGGTGCGACGGGCTCGCCTGCAGCAGAGACGCCGCGTAGTCAACCACCGACACGCGCCTTAGCACGCCGGGTTTGCGCGACTGGCGAAAGGCCAGGCTCAGGTCGCTGTGTCTAAAACTGCGCTCCCTCCTCAGGACGGGACCGACGATGGCAAACAGCGCCGCCGCCGTCGCCTTTTCTTCTCGATCGGAAAAGCAGTCGACAAAGCGCCGTTCTAAATTGTCGCCGCCGCCGCCGTCGCCGACAATTGCGGCGGCGGACCGCTTTGATTTTGTCATTTTCGTTGACGCTCGCGCCGACTCGTCGTCGTCTTCGTCGTCGTTGTCGAGTCGGGTGACCGCGGACGAAGCTCCGTCGGCGCAGCGGTACAGCTCGACTCCGACGCACGAGATAAAAATAAATCCCCCCTGTTTGTCTTTGAAGCACCGGGAAAAAATTGACAGCCACTTGGCGTGCTTTTCGGGTTCTAGATTAAAGCCGTGCACGGCGGCCGCCCTCAAGAGGCCCCGACTAGAATTTGTCAGCGTAAAAACTATGTAGTTGAAGAGGGGAACCAGGGTCAGCAGGGACGTTTTGTACAGCATGTGCGACACGCACACAATTCTCAGCCTGTCGTGGTGAGCCCTGTAATTGATGAGTCGCCTGAGAGACTCTTCGTCTTTGTCGCTCAAACTGATGATGTCCTCAATCACTACGTAGCTGTTGCTCTCCACCTGCTCTAGTCCCTCCTTGAGTTTGGAACAATCTATGGCTCGGGTTTTAGCGTGCACCCTAACGTAACCTGCCACTTCGTCGGGTCTAACGTTTAGCAAATAGACGCGGCAGTTTGAGCCGAGCCGGGCCAGGGCCCGCTTCACCAGAGTCGTTTTTCCCGAAGACGATCTGGAGAGAAGAAAAAAGAAAGGGGACGTGGCAAAAAGTTGTGTATTTTTTTTATTTTTCGGTTCTTTTTGCGCGCGCGCTCTCAGCAAATACAACACGAAGAAATAAAAAGAATATATATTTTATTAAAATTCGCCTACTTGCCGACCACAAGGGAACAGCCGTACTGCGAGTCGAGCAAGAGGGGATTCATCGACGAGCCGGTCTCCCGCCGCCGGCGGCTTGTTCGGCTTGCTGCTGCTGGCCTCCGCCCAGATAGTCCAGATCTTGCGACACGGCGGCGACAATGTCGTCCAGGTTGGGGGCGACCTCTTCCTCGTCGTCCTCGTCGTCGGTAAATTGAACGGCGGCGGCTCTGTTGCGTTTGCCGGCTACCGCCTTCTTTTGCGGCTTTTTGGGGGGCCCCTTTCTCTTGTTGCTGCCGCCGTCGGGGGGAGTCGTCGACGAGTCTTCGTCGTAGCCGTACGAGTCTCTCCTCACGGCCAGCCTGTCCAAGTCGGCGCCGCCGCTCGACTCCTTGTAGCGAACCGCCACGTCGGACCAGTACGTGTGCGAGAAGGCCTCCGAGCTCAGGAGGTCGACAAAGGTGGCGTAGCCGACGCAAAAGCCTCCCTTGTCGAAAAAGTAGGGCTCCTGCAGGTCTTTTTTCTTGCCGCGAAATTCGTCGCTGGCAAACTTGATCGAGACCTTGCAGTCTTTGGGAGTGCAGGTAAGCGCCTTGGGGTCTCGCACCGCCTTCAAATTGAAGTGGTAGTTGGAGACGGTGATGAGGAGCTCGGTCCTTATCTCCTTTATTTCCCTCGTTTTGGGATCCTCCACCCGCTCTCTGTTTTCGCCGACCGGCAGATAGAGGACCTGGTGGGATCGGCTCCCAAAGTTCTGAAAAGGAAAGGAAACATTTTAAGATTGCATTTTGGGTTTGAAAAAAGAGCCGTCCCCTCCCCCACCCTCCCCCTAGCAACCAACCTCCTCGGACGAGTGCTTCGTGTTCCAGACGTTGCAGATCTTTCTGGCCGCGGCCGTGACGGACTGCATGGTTGACTTGGCGTTTTCCTTGGCAAACATCAGGTAGCCGGAGATGACGTCCATCACGATCCTCGTTTCGGGCCTGTAGGTTTCGGTGCCGTCGACGCCGCAGAGGGACACAAAGTGGCCGTTGAAAGGGTAGAGCCGGCTGCAAAAAAATCGAGAAAAGAAGTTTGAGCTTTTTCAAACGAGCGAGAGAGAGAGAGAGAGAGAGAGAGAGAGCGAGAGGAGAGAAAGAAAAATACTTGCCTGTACTTTTTGAAGAGGGAGGCGTCGTTGGTCGACACCTTTTTGGACGAGTCAAATTCGCCCATCCTGCTGGCCGACAGGGTGTAGATCTTGTTGCCCGTCGTAATTCTGACGCTCGAGCCCGTCGAAACGTCCTGGTGGTAGGTGGTCAGACACCAGCTCTTTTCTTCGCGAACCGCCGAGCCTCCGCTGCCCCACAAGATGGTGGGAACAACGTGCTGCTGCATTACGGACATTATTTCGGCTCTCGCGTCGCGCAAAAACTGAGGAGCCCCCAAACGTCGGCGCGGCTCTTTTAAAGCCCGCCGTTTACGCGCTCGCTTCACCGTCGACAGGTGGGAGGGGGTGGGGAGGGGGCGGCAGCTCCATTTTCATTGGTTCGTCGAGAGTGGCGAAATTCACCTGTCTAAAATTGCCGCGCGGATGACGACGAAGCGCGACAGAGGAGACGAGGAACCGGTAAAAAATATTAATTTTTTTGATTTTCGGGAGGGTCAGGGCGGGGTCTGAGAGTCGAAAATGGGAGCTCGCAACGAGACGGGAAAAACGAGTGTGCGCTGCGCGCTAGGGCGGTCCGCAAACGAGTATAAAAGACGGGCTCCGAGAGATCTCGACGAGACTGCTTTTTTCGCTGCTTGCAAAAAAACAGAGGAGCTCTTTCCATGGCCGTCCGGGAGGAATACCGAGAGAAGGGAGAGACGAGGTCGGGAAGGCGGTTCGTCCAAGCCAACTTTGGGAGTCACTACACCAGCGTGCGACACGCCGAGGCGCACCACCCCAGGCTCTTGGAGCTCGAGTCGGGCCTGTCTCAGCGGGTGTTTCGGGTCGGCGTGAATCGGGGCAACCTGATTCAGACCACCCTGCGATTTTCCGTTCGCCACCAAAACATCAGGGCCGCTCTCCTCGACCACTTTGCCCGGCTCTTTCAAGAGCACGTCGAAGAGCCGAACGCCGGTTTCGAGGTGGTCGTCACCTTCAACGCCGTACTCTCCAACGCGGCGGGCGACTCCTTCTCCGTCTTTTACGGTCACGACTATCGGGCGGGAAACGTTGCCGGAGCGGCCCCGGAGCTCTCGCACAGCAGTCACTTTGTGCGAACCCTGGGAGACGTGGCTCGCCTCCCCGTGATCTTCAACTTTGAGGAGTTGGCCGAGGCCCACAGGCACAGCTTTGAACGCTCGGGTCTGCACGTGGCCAAGTTTCTCAGCGTCGTCTATCTCGTCTATCGCTATCTGCCGCCCCGCCGTCGCTAGCCATGTTCGACGACTGGACCCGCCGGGGCCGGGTCTGCCTGTCCAAGGCTCTCTTGGACGCGCTGGCGGGCGGTCGAGACCTCGGACTCGACCTCTACACCAAATATCTGGACAATTCCACTCTGGTGGACAGCGACCTGTGTTTTTCCGGCCTCTCAAGATTTGGGCTGGCCAATCGGTCCGTCATCAGCACGCACCAGTACAAGAACGCGGAACCCGCGACCGAGCCGGCTCACTGGAGCGTTCGTTCCGAGTGCGACGTCAACCGCGCGGCCGGCATGGTCGGTTGCCTCATTGTCGTTTTCGTTTACGACCCTCCGGCTTCCGAGCCGCCGGCCCCGACCGCCGACGTTGCCGACGACGACTTCTGGTTGGAACGGGCGGGCAGAGACAGCCGCAGATTTTGGCTGTGGCACGACTCCAGGCCGAGGCACGTGCAACGGGGAGAGGCGGAAAAGAAGGTGAGGGCCTTTTTGGCCACCAGCGGAAAGACGCGTCAGCTTTACGAGCTGTCGGCCGGCAGGCTGTCCGAATTTGAAGATCTGGCTCACGTGTGGTTTTCGGAAACGGCCGGTCCGGCGTCCAAGACTTGCGTCTCGGTGTCGGCCCTGGGAGGCGACTACCTGGCCGCCGTCGACGCGCTGCTGGGAATCGAATTGGCCGACAACGACGACGACGACGCCGTCGAACCTTTTGGCTCGTTTCAAGATTTTTTTCTCTGCGATCGGTCTCGCTTGCACCGTCGCTGGAAGTCGGCCTCGTCCTGCGTCGCCGTGCTGGCCTACACCCGCAGGGAAGGAAACGGAGCGGCCCTGTCTGCCGGCAACGCAAAAAAGGGCCGGAAACCCGTGGGCCTCCGCTTCACCTGCTTGGCCATCGCCTCCGAATTCTCGCCCGACGACAGCCACAGGGACTTTGCCGATCACGCCACACCGGACGCCGTCGTCGTTTGCTTCTACGGTCAGGACCACGCTTGTCTGCTCCAGGATCCCTATCGCTCGATGGCTCTCGCCGCCCACCTGGACACGCGGGGTCTGTCCCAGCGGCTCTTCAACCGGACCGACCTCTCCGGGGTGGCGAAAAAGCTGCCCGAGTCGGTCGTGCGAGAGGCGGAGCAGAGGCGAAAGGAAAAGAAGGAGGCTAAGCGGGGAGGGGGGACCGCCCGCAAAAGGTTCAAGCGGCGGTGCCGTTGCGGCACCTGCCGCAGTCCAAAATATCGCGAAAACATGTCGGCCTCGGGTCCCGACAGGCTCTGCACCGCGCCCTACTCTCTCTCGGATCTGCTCTCGCTGCTCGGGGCCCTGGACGACGAAGCCCGGCTGGTCGTTTCAAAAATGGTCGAGCTGAGCGTGGCCTCGATGGACATTGAGTCGAGGACGTTCGACGTCGATCTCGAAGGCCCCCGACCGGGCTACCTGGTCGAGTATCCCGAAATCGGAGGCCCCATTTTGGAGGGACACGTTTTCAAGGCTCAGCAACCCATCATGGTGGGCCACACAGACTTTTTGAGCCGGCAGCGAGGGGACAAGTGGCACGACACGGTCAAGGACGACAGCCCCGAAGCCGTCTACGCGCTCTTTTCCCGCTACTGGCTCAAGGTTTGCAAGCTGCAGGCCGAGGCAAAAGAGGCCAAGTCCAAGCTGGCCGAGTCGATTAAAGAAATGGCGGCCAGGTACAGCGAGGCCTACTGCGCCTTTTTCAACGCCTGGGTCAAGACCTCGGAAATCGAGAGGGACCACCACCACGCTTGCCGCGCCCAAGAGCTGACAGACCTGAGGAAGGCCGGCCGACTGGACGACGACACGTACAACTCGATGCTCGACGACGCCTTCAGGAGGTACTGCCAGTCCGACGAGTGGGCCATGCCGACTCCGGGACAAGCGGGCTCTGCCTTCTTCAACACACTGCCGGGGCAGCTGATGAAGCGGCTGGGGGCCCTCGTCAGCCGCTACGTGGTCTTCAATTTTTACGGGTGAGTCTCTCTACTCGCTTTTTTGTCGCTGCTGCCGCCGCCGCCGCCGCTTTTGACCTACAATTCTAACTTGTTGTTGTTTGTCAAAAATTGCAGATCGGGCTACGACAACGTGCTCCTCTTTCAATTTCTCGTGCCGAGGCTCGTCGAGGTCGGAGAGCGGCCCCGCGTTTGCAAGAGAGGCAACCGAGTGTCGAGCGTGGTGACTCGTCGCGGCGTCGAATTTCGCGACATTGCCCGTTTGCTGGCGCCCTCGACGTCGCTCAAAAAATTTGGAGAGCTCTTTGGCCTCGAGCAGGCCAAGGCCCACTTTCCCTTTGCCTATCTCACGTCGACGGCCCGCCTCTCGGACGACAGGCTTCCGACCGACCTGAATCTCTGGCGGTCGGAGCTCACCGGTCCGGACCTGACGGACGAGCAGCTGGAGGCATCGCGACAAGAAGCCTGCCGCCTCTGGGACGAGCTCGACTGCAAGACCGTCGGCGACTACCTGGCCGGCTACCTCCACCTGGACGTGGAAATTTTGCACGAGGGAGCGCTCCGCTGGATCGCCACCCTGGAGAAGGTGCTCGGGATCAACTTTATCGAGGCGGGAAAATTCACCATCTCTTCGCTGAGCTACACCGCCGGACTAAAGTCGGCCGAGTCGCGCCACCGAATCGGCTCCTTTTTTCCCAACAACAGCCAGCTCTACTCGGTGCTTCGCCTCGGCATGCGCGGGTAATTTTTTCCCTCCTCTTGTCCTTTTCGACCATTGTCGTCGTCGTCGTTGTCGTCGACCCGAAAACTATAAGAATTTCTCCGTCTCTTTTCAGCGGCCTCTGCTCCGTGTTTCGGAGTCGAGGCGGCGATCCCGACGCCATCGCCGGAGCTCTGGAAGCTTTTGCCGGCAACGACTCGGAGGCTCCCGCCGCCTTCCAAGACGCCGACCCCCTGGTGGACGATTCTCCCGAAGCGCAAAAGCACAACGCTCACTGGGCGACCCCGTCCGACGGGCTGGATCGCGCGCCGCCGCCCCGCCACGTGGCCTACTACGACGCGGCCTCGCTCTACCCCTCTTCCGGTGAGGCTCCTTTGTTAAAAAAGAAAAGCCCCGAGGGGCTCGGACGTTTGCCGGCAGACTCGGCCGACCCACGCGGAGCTGACGGTCCCAAGGTCGCGAGGCCTCGGACGGGGGGCGCGGAGGCGATCGTCGAAGGCGATCGCCGGAGCGCCCCCCGTCCGAGGCCTCGCGACCTTGGGGCCGCCCCTCGATAGACGCTCGAGTCTTGTTATTTTCGGTGCGGGGCCGACGGCCCTTGACGTTGGCCCTCGCTCGGGCAAACGCCGAGGCCTGCAAGGCCTCGGAGTAGGGGAACCCCTCGGCGGCCCCCAGGGGAGGGGAGGGGGGGTCTGGGTATCGAAGGCGGCGCGTTCTCGCGCCGCCCTCTCTCGTCGAGGGCCGCTTCCAACGACGCTCTCGTCCGTTTTTTCAGAGCTGACGGACATCCCCTACGGTCCGTGCCGCAACTTTTACGTGGTCGACAACGACTCGAGGCGAGAGCGAAAAAAGCGCGAGAGAATGGAGAAGAAGGCCGCCCGGCTTTGTCGACGTCGGCCGCTCGTCGACGACTCCGACGACGACGACGACGACGACGATGACGCTAAGCGGGCGAGGCCCGACTTTGTCGACCCGGCGACGGGCGAGATCGACTACTCGGCCGTCCGAGCCGCGGTGACGTCGGCCAAGCCCCTGCTTACCACGGCCGACGACTGGATGTCTTCGAGCAAGAGCAAGAGAACGAGGAGGCCGAGCGTCTTGGCCGCCCTGACGTCCAAGCTGGTGGGCCACCCCAGCCCCCACCGGCGGGTGAGGCTCGTGCCGGAGCGGCGAATCAAGTCGGTAGCCGATCGCGAGGAGGGAGCCGCGGTGCAGTACCTCTGCCTGGGAGGCTACAGGCACTATTGCTGCCGGCTCGGCGAGGCTCGCTGCAACGGCTGTCCCGGAAAAAATCTCAAGAGGATCGGCTCGGCCCTGCACGCGGGCGCGGGCCAGCAGACTTTTGGTTGGGACAAGAGCCAGAGGGCCGACCTGCTCCTGCACTTTGTCGACGAAAAAACGGGCGTTTCCACGTTGCACTATCACAACCACCACGAGATGGGCGTCCACTACGCCGGCCACGCCGGCGGGTGCTGGAGGGCCGGGGGCCTGGCCTACTCGGAACACGTCGCGACCCGTCGCGCCGACAATTTCAAGATTGGCCTGGCCAAGGCCCTTACGGCCGTGAGGCCAGATCGGGTCAGGTTTTTTTACAGCGTCACGACGGCCTGCGACCTCTTTCACGGCACCGACCACATGCCGGACGTGGGCTCCACCCTGGAGGGCCGGGGAACGCAGTACGCCACGGCTGTGGACGCCTGCCGGGCGGAACGCGAAAGCGACTTTTTTTGGACTCCGACGGCCGACTCGCAAAAGGAGCTGGACCTGGAGACGGAGGTGTTGCCGGGCATCGCCAACGGCTCTCTCACCGGCTTCGTCACCGTCAAGGGGGGCAGAGAAGGCCAGTGGGCGGGAAGATCGCCGGCCTCGGCCCGTTTCGGATTTTGCGTTCAAAAGTACGCGCCCCGGCCCGAGCAAATTTCGGCCTTCACCAAGCGGCAGGTGGCCGACTACCTGGGCCTCGAGAGCGAGGAGGAGGTGAATCGCTACCTGCGACGACAGGCCCCTCGCACCGTCAACTCGGGCACCTTTCACAGCTGGGAAACGGTCACTACGTCGTACCTGAGGTGGCTGATGAACGAGCGCCGCTTTTCCGGGTTCCGAGTCAGGCACCTGATCCTCTACAAATTCGGCGACGACCCCCGTCACTTTTTGGAGCCGATCCTGCAGCGGCGGCACGACGCCAAGAAGGCGGGCAACTCGGTCGAGGCCGAGTGCCTCAAGCTTGTCGGCAACGGCAGCTTTGGCTACAACGGGCTGGAGGCGACCAACTACACGCGAGTCAGGCTCATGAGGGAAGACACCTACCGGAGGGAGCGCTACCGCTCTCTGGCCCACGAGAGCCTCAAGCACACCACCATGCTGGCCCTCGTGCGAAGAAAACTCAAGAAAAAAAAGGGGGATCGTCGAAAAAAAAAGAGGGAGAGGCCTTCGTCGGCCTTTGTTTCCGCCGAGGAGGCGAGAGGAGTCGACGACGACGACGACGACGACGACGACGACGAAGACAACGACGACGAGCGTCTGGAGGAGAGAGAGTTTAACGCGGTTCTGGGAGTGCAAGGAGACGACGACGACGACGACGACGACGACGACGAAGGAGGAGGCGAGGAAGAAAAATCGGACGGGGGCGTAGACGACGAGGCCGTGGAGCGACAAAGCGCTCGAATTTTTGGCAAGAACCCGTCGAGGATCGGCCTCTCGCCCCTCTACGCCGTCGAGACGAGCGGCAGCAAGCGGGCCCTCTTCAACAATTTGCCCAAGGCCGTGGCCGTGCTCGGCAACTCCAAGAGGGTCTTTTTTTCACACCTGCAAACCATGCTCGACTGCCTGGACCCGGCACTGGCCGAGCTGTGCTACATCGACACCGACAGCTGTCTGTGGTCGCTCTCGCACCCCCGCCTGGAGGACTGCCTCCTCGCCGACAAGCGCTCGCTCTGGGAGCGAAAGAACATTGTGGCGGACGAGTCGGGCGCGGCCAGCTGCCACGGCAAGCTCAAACTCGAGGGCACCTACAGCGCCGCCCTCTTCAAGACGTCGAAAATTTACAGGCTCCTGGACGAGGAGTCGGCCGCTGTCTACACTCGAGCCAAGGGGGTCAACCGTCACCAGGCGCTCAGACTGGAAAATCGACACTTTGACGCCAACTGGAACAGCGCCGTGGTGGTGCACCGAACTTCGCTGAGACCGAGAAAGACGGGCGAGATTTGGATGGCCACCGAGGCCAAGAAGCTCTCCGTTCCCTTCAACCTGAAGCGTCACGTCGCGGCCGACGGAATCCACACCCTGCCCTTTTCCGAGCTGGAAGGGCCGCTCTCGTCGTCGTCGTCGTCCTCGGCGGCCGGCGAGTCGTCGTCCTCGGCGGAGGAATCGGACGACGATCGCGATCCCGAGCACGGGGGCTCCGGAACGCGACTCTGGCTCGACAGGGAGACGGAGGTTGTCGAGGACGAAGACCAAGCGGTCGTCGACAGCGACGACGACGACGACGACGACGACGACCGCTAGCGCGCGCGCACACTCTTTTAATGTGTTTTTGCGAAAAAAAATAAAAACTATTTTTTTGTTTTGTCTCACGTTTTTTTCTTCTTTTTTCAAACGCCGAAAAAAAGACCGAGGCCTCAAAAAAAAGGCGAGAGCAAAAGGGCGGCGTGCACCCCCTGCTGAAGCAGCTCTTTCGCAACAAGTTTCGTCGGACGGGGGTCGCTCTCACCGCGACCCAGCTCGTCGACGCGGCGCGTCAGCGTCGGCTTCCGATTCCCAGCCTCGTCGAAGCTTACCGCTTTCTCAGGGAGGACGTTCAGGAGTTGGCCGGGTTCGCCGGCGGCAGATCCAAGCCCCGGTCGAGCGAGTACCAGACGATCGGCGTTTCAAAGCCCGGCGTTTTTTTTGTCGACTACGGCGAGTTTAACAAAAACTGGAAGGGCAGCAACGACGGGTGCACCGGTTTTCTGGTGGGCGTCGAGAATCTGACCAACAGGCTGTTTGCCGAGCCCACCCGAGGCAAAGACACGGTGCAGTGGAGAACGGCCATAGCCAAATTTTTGGAAAAGACCGACGGCATCAAGGTTGTCTATTCGGATCGCGACAGCGTAGCCCAAAGCGAAAAGTTTAGGTCAGACTTGCAGGCCCGCTACAGGATAAAGTGGAACTTTTTGGCCAAAGATAACAAGTCGTATCTGGCGGAAACGTTCATCAACTATTTGAAGCGAAAGCTGGGACAGGCGCTCCGCTCCAAGCCGTCCGGCTGGAAACGCTGGATCGACTTTCTGCCGGCCATCTGCGCCGAGTACAACAACGAGCGGGTGCCCCGCACCAAGTTTCGTCGCGGCGGCATACACGCGGGAAATTTCGACAGCTTTGTGGGTCAGCTGTTTGGCGAGTCCGACCCTTCCCTCTCCCGCTACAACAGCTTCAAGGCAGGGCCGTTTGACAACGACAAGTGGAACAGGGCCGTGTTCAAGTTTGACGTCGGCGAAAAAGTGCTGCTCGTTCGGTCGGCCATCTGGAAGAAGGAGGCCGTCGCCGAGTCGGGTCAGCCAAAGAAAACCGTCTTTAGCAAAAACTCTTTTGAAGGCGGCTTTTCGCGAAGACCGTTCACGGTTGCCGGCCGCCAGCTCAGGGCCAACAGGGATTTTACGCGCATGATTCCCGTCTACAGCTTGCGAGAGCTGGGCGCCCGTCACTTTAACTTTTACGAACCCCAGTTGCGAAAGACGGGAGCATGGGCCCGAAAAGACAGCGACGAGGAGGAGGAGGAGGAGGAGAAGGTCCGCGGCGAGTAGCCGCTCTAGTCGGTCGCATGGACCCCGACAGTTCTTCCCTTCGAATCTGGATTCCCGACGGCGTCCTACCCGTGGGTCAGCTCCACGTCAAGCTGCACAAATTCTCCTATTGCGAGCGGGCCGGAGCGGGACACTCGCACTTTGCCGATCCGCCCGACGCTGCTACCCCGTACCCGGCGGCCAGGTCCTACGCCGAGACGATCCACGTTCCTCCGCCGCCCGTGCCGACCCTCTCGGCTCGCCCCAAAAGGCGGAGGACAACGTTTCGCATTGTCGTGCCGGAATCGGCAAACCGGCGGGTGTCCGCTCGGCTGGAGCCGCCGAGACGACGAGTCGACGATCCGCTGGGCGTCTTGACGGCCGGCGACGACGAACCGGCAGAGGCAGGCGGCGGCGGCGGCGGCGGCGGCGGCGAAGAAGCGGCCTTGGTTGCCGACGACGGAGAACCTCGGAGGAGGACGCGCCGTCAGGCGATCAACGACGACGACGACAACGACGACAACAACGACGACGGAGGGCGCGAGAGGCGACAGGCCCGAGCCCGAGCCGGCCAACTCGCCGAACTGCAAGACTCGCAGGTCGAAATTGAGCTCAAATTTGAGCCGGCCAGAGACGAGGATCGGATTCGCAACGACGAGGCCGCCTCCTGGGACCTCAACGTCAAGGAAAAAACGGCGGCGGAAATTTTTGCCCACCTCAACGCCGTGGCGGAGGTCTGGAAAAAGAGGCTCGGCCGCGTTCACGTCAACTGGGAGACTCCTTTTTTTACGCTGGCCGACGCCGGCGCTGGCGCCGTCACGCCCCAGCTCACGCTTCCCCCGTCGCTGGGAATCGGCCTTGCCAGTTCGACGCAGCTCAGGATGCTCGGCTTTTACGGCCTGACGAACGCGAGAGCGCCGGGCCGAGACATGTTTTTGCAAAAGATTCCCCTCAGGGATCCCCCGAATCCGGAGGACGTCTCTTGGATCGTCGGCGACACGCCGCCCGGCTACCACTACGTCGCGGGTCCGCCGGCCAAGAGCGGAATTCCCCTCAAGTCCCTCGAGTCCAAGGCAAAGCTGAATCCCGACGTCGTCAAGGGGAACAGCCTGCTCAGATCCTACTGGGTCCACCAAAGTAAAAAGTCTGTGGATCCGGAGAGGGACGAACCCCTCTACAACTTTCAGCCCCGACTGGTTGTCAACCCGCCCGGCTACCGCTACGTCGTCGACCTGGCCCACTACTCTCCGCCCGCAGAAATGTCGGGAAAGCTGGCGCTGCTGACCAGCCTGACGTCGTGCCTCACCGACCTGGCGAGCGAACTGCTGGCAGTCAGAACGGCGGCCTACAGGTTGACGGGGGTGCAGGCCAACAAGCCAGCCGTGCAGGCTCAATTCGACGCGAGCCAAGCGGGAGCCTGCTTCGTGATGCAAGTTCGCTTCGGCTCGCTGGCCCTGGCCTCCAAATTTGGGCTGGCCGTCGCCAACTTTGCGTGGGACGCGAGAACGAGCAAAACGGCGGAGCCGGTGCCCATCGACCCGACCCTGCTGACGGAGCTGGCCAAGCAGCAAAAGCCGACAGACCCGGCCAATCTGCCCACCGAAGACTACCGCACGCTGAGGGCCAACCTGGCCAACCTCGTCGACGGAACGCGCGACAAGCTGCCCGAGCTTTTTGTCGCCGGCGAAAAGAAGCGCTACTCGGACTGGCGGGCCCCCATCGAGACGGCCGAGAGAATGGCACTAGAAGCTCGCTTGCTGGCTGAGCACGAGGCTGAGCAAGGGGCCAGAAAGGAGCGGGAAAAGGCTAGCAGGCTGCTGGAGCAGGGCGCAGCCGTGGCCAAAGAAGTGGGTCAAAGGCTCGACGCGGCGGCCGGCGGCCAAGTCGCAGGAGCCGGTGCCGGACAAAAAAGGGGCAGAGAAGAAGAGGAGGCGGGGCCGGCCAAAAAAAAGGAAAAGCCAGCGGCGGAAGGTCAGCGGGAAGCGGCCGAAAGAGATCCTGCAGCGGAACAGCAAGGTCCGGTCGGTGTTCCGGGCGCGGCTCCGGCCCGGGAAGCCGGCGAAAGAGATCCGGCAGGGCAGCAACAGGTTCCTGCTGGCGGTCAGGGCGCGGCTCCGGTCCAAGAAGGAGAACAAGTTCCTCCGGTCGAGGATGCTCCGGCCCAAGAAGCGGAAAGAGGAGGAGGGGAAGAGCAAGTTCCTCCGGCCGAAAATGCTCCGGCCCAAAATCCGGAGGAAGCTCCTCCTGCCAACGTTCCGCCCGCAGAAGGCGGCGGAGAAGAAAATCCTGCCGAGCGAGAAGAGGCTCCGCCCGCCGAAGGCCAAGGCGGCGGCGGCGGCGGCGGCGGCGGCGGCGGCGAAGAAGGAAATCCGGCTGAGCGAGAAGGCGGCGGCGGCGGCGGCGGCGGCGGCGGCGGCGGCGGCGGCGGAGAAGAAGCTCCAGCCGAACAGGAAGCGGCCGAAGGAGGTGGCGGCGACGGCGGCGGAGAAGAAGATCCGGCCGAGCAGCAAGAGGCCGAAGGAGGCGGAGAAGAAGATCCGGCTGAGCAGGAAGCGAGCGACGACGACGACGACGACGACGACGACGACGTCCCCGCCAATCCTCGCTACCTGGACCGTCCGAATTCGGAGCCCAAGCCCCCGGCCACCTATGTTCACTTCAATCGAGACGGGGGAGATCCCGCCGACGAAATTTGCAAGGGGGGCGGGGCCCCCGGAAATTTTCCCGCTAAATTTTTTGTGGTCGTAGAAGAGGGCGAGCGGGAAGACTACTTTTTCGGTCTTGGCGACGTGTGCCTGGGCGCCAGCTTTGTAGAGTCGGGCGCTTCGCTCGACGACATGCCCTGCAACGCCACGGGTTTCAGGCTGCGAAACTGGACCCGGGGCGCTAGATCTCTCGACTTTTACATTTTCGACTCTCAGACCCTGGCCAAATACAAAAACGCGAGCAACGTCGTCGGCTACGCCAGGTGCGTCGTCAGCTACGAGCGCCTAGACGAGTAATTTTTTTCGCGATTGCAGGTCCATGTTTGACCAATTGGGAGACTCGTCAGCAGACCCGACGACGTCGAGGCCGGAGATTTCAACGAGCGTGTCGAGCTACGAAGACGACGAAAGCGACAGCTACGACAGCGCCAGCAGCGAAAGCTACACCGAAGAAAGCGCCAGCGAGTCCGACAGTCGACCGGCGGCAGCAAAAAAGAGGAAAGAAGTAGAGCGACTGCAAAGGCTAGCCCGCAAGGCCAAACCCGTATACGAAGACTACATGCCCGCTTCGGCCGAGCGGTCGCCGTCTCCAGCAGGTTCGGACGAAAAGTCGATCCGACCTTCGTCCGAATCTGATTATTCCGAAGACGAGTCCGAGTTTGTCATTGAAAAGAGGATTCGAGCCGAGGTGCTCAGAGCGCTCAATGCCGGTAAGAAAAAGGCCGGCGACAAAGCACCACCACCGCCGAAGGGCGCCAAAATCGTCGCGAGCGCGAAAACCAAAGAGAAGGTCGGCGGCAAGCAAAAGCCTGACGGCAAGGCCAAAGAGGCTGTCCGTGACAAGAAGAAGGAAAGCAAGGTAGTCAGGCCGGGCCTAACCTTTAAGCAGAGACGGCAACTGCAGTCCTGGGTCAAGCAGGCTTCTCAGTACCTGACAAAGATTGCCGACGCGGTGGTCGACGAGCGAAACAACGATGCCTAGAGGAGAGGAGAGAGAATCCCGTCGAGAAGACAGGAGCCGAAGTCGGCGACGGCGACGGCATCAAGACGAAGAGGCGGTGCTGCCGCCGACCACCGGCGCGCTGGGCATCGAGAGGCCGAAAAAAAAGAGGAGATCCGAAAAGGGAGAAAAGGTCGGCACCTCGGCCCTCGACAGGATTCCGATCCAAAACCCGCCCGTCGTCGGCAACGTGCTGCCGGCTCACACCGACGCGCCCGCTCCGCCGCCCGAAAATTTGGCCGGAGTTCCGGAACTTCAGAGAAACAACTGGCAGGGCGTCGAGTCCGCCAAATGGGAGCACGTAAGACCCTGGGTCAACTCAAATTTGAACGCCGAATCCAGCATCCACTTTGTCGTTCACACGGGGGCCTACGAGTGGGTGCACTTTGATCGCAACGCCGTGAGCGTTGTCCTTTACACGACCTACAAGAACGCCAACTACGCCGCAGGCGCTGTCATCCAGGCGGGCCAGCCCGACGCCGGCCAGCCGCACGCCTTCAACCGAACGGAATGGCCGGCCGCCGTCCGAGGCACCCCCGCCATGTTTCTCGATCCCGACGTCGGAGCGCGGGGGTTCTTCTCCAGGGTGGAGGTCATCATCAACGACCAGCTGGTGCCGACCAACGGGTGCCTGGGATCCCTGTTTCCCCACTATTCTCGCGTCAGCGCCATCTTTGGCAACGAACGTGTCAAGAGAAGAAAGGCCCACTTTAGAAAGCTGTCGGATTGGGACTTTGGCAACCTCAACACGTCGGAGATCATGCAGGCGGCCACGGAGATGTTTGCCCAGCGCAGCTACAACCACGACCAAGGACGTCGAATCTACGTCCCCCTCGACGGGGTGTTTCCCTTCGACTGCAAGTCAGGCATCACCCAGGCCATCGAAAACGTGCTGCCCTACGAGCTGTACCTCGGACCGTCCACCAAGTTTGAGGTCAAACTGTACTTTATGCCCGCCCGAGTGGAAACCATCTTTCACCACGAGCTGACGCGCGAAAAGTACTACCAGACCGAGGGGGCGGCAAACGCGGTGGCCAAACCGGCGGCCATGAGACTGACGTTTCAGAGCGCCGTCCTCGAGTACCTCTCGCTCAAGCTCCTGGCAAAAAACCACATCGACCTAATGGCCCGCTTCAGGCGCGGCACCTCGGGGGGCTACTGGAACTTTGACATTCCCAGGGGTCAGCACCAGCCGCTCACGGGAGGCGTGTCCTACACGGAAAACACCTTTCAAATTTTTGCCTACTGCCGGGCCCTGGTGATTCTCTTTCTTCCGGACCACGGCACATTCTACCAGGCGCACACCAACAGACCACTCGCCGGCTGGAGCGTTTTTCCGTCGGGCTGCACCAAGATCCAGGTGGAATACGCGGGAACCTCGCTCGGCGGCCCCTTTGTCAACTTTGGCATTCGGGGCACCAACAACGAGCTGAGCATGGGTCAGTACTACAACTACCTGGTCAAGCTCGGGCTCGCCGACAACTTCACCTACGACCAGATGTTTCCCGACAACCCCGACGAAACGTCTCTGGTTCAGTACCTGGCGTTTGACGTGCGTCACCTCATGCTCGACAAAGTTCAGCTGCTCCGCCTCGGCATGGAGTTTGCCGGCGCAAACACCTCCCCGATCAAGCAGCAGATTGCCGTCATCAGCATCCACCCAAACGGCCGAGCGGACGTCAAAAATTTGTCAGACGGGGGCGTCGACTGGGACTGGAAATTTGCCCAGTCCAATTAGTTTTTTCTTTCTCTTCCCTTTTTTCAGTCGGCCCGCGTCATCTTCCGACTCGAAGAGGGCGACGGCGACGGCGGCGGCGGCGACGGTCCGGAGGTCGAAGAGCGCACGCAGAAATTTCGGAAAAGAGAGCGCGCCCGCGCTTGGTGGGCCAGCACGCGAACAAAGATGAGCCTGAGGGCGGCCCAACTGTGCACCCTCCTGCTCTGTCTGACGCTGTTTGTCCTCAAGTCGGACGCGGGCGCCGAGGCTCTCGACGCCTCCCTGCAACTTTTGCTAATCTACCTTCGCTCGCGCAACGCGACCGATCTCGAAACAGTTGAACCGCGACCATGAAGATTGAAATTGTCAGAGCGACGAGCGGAGCGGCCGGCCTGACCTACACCTTCGGTTCTCACCCCGGAAAGCTGCGCGTCTGGCTAGACCGCGCCAATTTGAACGCCCTTTTCGACGTCCTAACGGAGAATCTCGTCCGGGGATCAGAACTGTGCGCCAAATACCTCTTGACCGGAGACCTTGCGCTAATCGAGCGGGTTCGCTCCGCCGTCGACGCGATCGGCAAGTGCCCCTGCCTTAAAATTGTGGAAGTCACAAAGGCCCTGCCCGTGTACCGCACCGATCCCTCCTGCGGGGTCGTCAAAATTTCTGTTCCAAATCGCCCCCTTCTCGAGGCCGGCCTCTCGAGCCTCGAGCGACCTCTGACCCTGACCAAAATTTTAACCGACCTCCGCCGATCTCTGGACGGGCTCGACGCCTCGACCGAACCCAACCGACGCTGGCACATTGTCCGAAATCGATTTTTGGTTTTGGCCGACCTTGCCTGGAGTCTGGTCAAGGATCTGGTCGACGCTGCCGAGCTCTACGAAGAGGCGGGAATTTGTCGCCGACTCCGACCCCAATCTGCCGCCGTATCCGACGTGTACTATCTTGCCGTGCTCTTTCCCCATGTCAAATAAATTGCGCGAAAAAATATTTTTTCTCTTTTTATTTTTTTCTCGGCACCGCCGACAGCTTGAATCTCGGCGAGGGGAGCCCTACAGACTGGGAGTCGGCCCGACGGCTGACGGCCGTTCGAGGCGCCAAACTTTACATAGCGAAAATGACGTTTGACGCGATCTTTGTAGACGCCGGCGGCGCGAAAGAAACGAGACGAATCTCGGGCCCACGTCCTGCTAATTGACGTCTTTCAGCTCATTTCCGATCTGGCCGGCCTCAATCAGCGCGAGGCTAGAGGAAAAGCTAACATACTTTAGAGGATACGACAAAATCGGCTGGTCCTACTTATACAACCGGACCCTAACGAATCTGCTAAAAAATTTTTGCGCCCATTGCAAAGAAAAAACGTCAAGCCCAAACGGCGCCTTTTTAGAACGAACCCCTCTTTCCCATTCTCGCCGTCGACGGGCGCGCCGAGAGCGTGGCGCAACACCCTCCGCTAGACTCTTTTGTTGTGATTCAACTCTCGCGCGAAAAAGACATGTCAAACAAGGCTGATTTTTTGCTCAAGCTGGGCCTGATTGTGTGGTCGACGGGCAGCGGACGGCAGGACCTAATTTACGAATACTGCCTACAGAGATCGACGGTGAACGACGACGGCGGCAGCGACAGCGGCGTCAGCAGCAGCAGCAACAACGCGCATTTGACGCGAGAGCTGTTTAACAAAGACTGTCTTGTTCCCGTTCTGGGACTCTACAGAACGCTCAAGGCCCTTCCCACTCTCGCCGTGTCAGTCGAACTCGACCTCAAGTCTGCGGAAAACGGTCAAGCGCTCAGATGGATCCAAAACACGCTGCGAGAAATTTTGACGGCCCGAGAAAAACTGCAATTGTACTCGGAGGCGCTGAGAGAGGCTCAGCCGGTTCGGCTGCCCGACGTCCGTCGCCCTCTGGTCGCTTTTGCCGTTGAAAACGGCGACGACCTCGTCGGCGACGTGCACTTTCAGCCTAACGACACGAGCGGCCAGGATTTCGAGGCCTCTCTCGACGGCCTCCTACGAATGAGTCGAAACGGATCCGGAAGCGCAATCACGCCCGGCCTCTACGAAGCCGTCCGAGAAATTTGCAGCGACCTGCTCTGGTGCGAAGAACTCTGCTGCGCCGAACCAAACGTCCTCCTTTCCAAGAGGCTCGTCATGTTGCTCGAGCGAATCCAGCGGACCTTGGAAACGCTGGAGATTCACGTTCTCGCCGTCCTGCCCACCATCCAGAACATCAACGTGACGACGTACGGCGCCGTGTCGGCCGAAGGCCTCCAAAGAGAATACGCCAAAAACTGCAACCTCAACCCGCCCCGGCTGATTGACATTCACCTGGAGGCGCTCCGCCGTCACGAAGAATACCTGGCCCTCATTTTTTAACTTTTTTAAACGCTTAATTGAAAAAATAAAACATTTTTTTAAACATTGCTTTTTATTTCGGACAATTGCGAGAATACAGCAAGGCGACAAAATCAACGTCAAAGCACAGGCTCAGGTGGTGGATCATATCGTGGATGCCGTCAACGAGCTGTTTTGAGCACTTGACGCACCTAGCGGCGAAAAAAAGGGTGCTTAGCTTGGCGACACCGGGATTCCTCTTCTTCCAATTTCGAAAAGCTGCTTTCAGCAGCTCCGGGGGCGTGAGACGAACGCGAACCGAGCAGTAGGGCGCGAGGACATGGCCTACCAGGCCGGCGACGGTAGTCGGGTTGGTCGACTGCCAAACCGGCGCTCCGGCTTTGGTCTTGCCGACATTGAAAAAATCATATTCCGAATGAGCATAGATCCAGCGCTCGAAAGCGCGGCCGTCGACCAGGTAGGTTGTGCCGGGGAGAGCGTGGCGAGTGTAGGCGTCGCTAAAATCGCTGTAGCAACCGAGGACGGTCCGCAGATGCAGTTCGGGCAGCTCGTCGCTATGCGACGGCCAGTCGGGGTCGAATTTTGAAATGTCTGCCAATGCCAGACTCGGGTTGAGCACGATTCCTTCGATGGCGGGCGGGTGCACGTCGGGGTCCGCATCGACGTGGCTGTAGCGCACGTGCACAATGTAGCAGCCGACGAGCTGGGGAACTCGGTGTTCGACGTAAAAGCACGGGTTCGGCACCACCGTCACGTATCGATGAATGGGAGTGTCGCCGAGCGCGACGTAAAAGTCCGCACCTTCGGAAATTATTTCCGGATTGTTCCAACGGTATCCGTCGCAAATCGACTCGCACACGTCGTTTAGGCTCTTGCCGAACAGGTAGTAGCCCTCGTTGTGAGCGGGATCCAGATGCAGCCTGCTGCCGGGCCCCGCCACCCTGTTGAGAAGGGGACGAGTACGGTCGGCGTTCTTGACCAGGGCCAGCCTAAAGCTCTCCTTTCGCCGCCTCCAAATTAGGTGGTCGGGATCGCCGAGGTCCTCCGAGAGAGACAAATCTTGACGCGTGACGCCAGACAGCAAGAGGTGGTTGTCGTTGGCCGGAACGGCCGGCTCGGCGTTGCAGGTAGGGCACTTTTCGGAAGCCATGGTTGAACAAGAAAACTGATGATACGAACCCGGCCGTCGAGCGTTTTTATACCAAAACGGGCTAATTAAATTTGTATTTGTTTCCATTGATTAATTTTTTTGAAAATTGAAAATTAAATTTAGACTGCAAGTTGATTAAAACCGCAATCGAATAATTAAAATAATTGTTTGTCAAGCCAAAAATTTGAGTGCATTTTGTCTAAAATTTAATATTTTTACTCTTTAATTATTTCATCCAAATAAAAACGCGCAATTTTACAAAAACATTGACTCAAAAATTGGTCACGCTGGCCCTCACGTTTACTTCAATAATTCAAATAATTGTTTAACAAACCAAAAATTTGAGTGTATTTTGACTAAAATTTAATATTTTACACTTAAATTATTTTAAACATTGAGTCAAATTTGAAAACTTGGGTCCCCTTGTCCTAGTCCAGTCACTCTGTCTCTTTGTTTTGTTTTGGTTTGTTTCGTTGGTGGTTCGTTCGTTCGCTCCTCTCCCAAGGGACTCTCAAAAAGTTTTAATTCTTTTTAGGTTTTAACCTTTTTCCTATCCCAAATAAAAGGTCACTATCTTTTCCTTCTTCTACACACCCGCCTTCTGTCGTGTAGTCATGGTAAGTTGCTCAAAATTTAACCGATTTACCTGTCATTTTAGAAGCTCTGAAGCAGTAAATAGAGCCTGTTTTAATTATTTTAGTCAGTTTCAAGAGTCCGGTCACGCTGCTGCCCCTCTTAGGGGGACCCAAATTTGCTTCAATAAATTCAAATAATTGTTTAACAAACCAAAAATTTGAGTGTATTTTGACTAAAATTTAATATTTTACACTTAAATTATTTTAAACATTGAGTCAAATTTGGAAACTTGGGTCCCCTTGCCTTAGTCCGGTCACTCTGCCTCTTTGTTTTGTTTTGGTTCGTTTCGTTGGTGGTTCATTCGTTCACTCCTCTCCCAAGGGACTTTCAAAAAGTTTTAATTCTTTTTAGGTTTTAACCTTTTTCCTATCCCAAATAAAAGGTCACTATCGTTTCCTTCTTCTACACACCCGCCTTCTGTCGTGTAATCATGGTAAGTTGCTCAAAATTTAACTGATTTACCTGTCATTTTAGAAGCTCTGAAGCAGTAAATAGAGCCTGTTTTAATTATTTTAGTCAGTTTCAAGAGTCCGGTCACGCTGCTGCCCCTCTTGGGGGACCCAAATTTGCTTCAAAAAATTCAAATAATTGTTTAACAAACCAAAAATTTGAGTGTATTTTGACTAAAATTTAATATTTTACACTTAGATTATTATAAACATGTAATTTTACAAAAACATTGAGTCAAATTTGGAAACTTGGGTCCCCTTGCCTTAGGCCGGTCACTCTGCCTCTTTGTTTTGTTTTGGTTTGTTGAGTTGGTGGTTCATTTGTTCACGTCGCTCCCGAGGGACTCTCAAAAAGTTTTAATTCTTTTTAGGTTTTAACCTTTTTCCTACCCCAAATAAAAGGTCACTATCCTTTCCTTACCTTCTTCTACACCTGCCTTCTGTTGTGTAGTCATGGTAAGTTGCTCAAAATTTAACTGATTTACCTGTGCGTACAGCGTTCATTTTAGAAGCTCTGAAGCAGTAAATAGAGCCTGTTTTAATTATTTTAGTCAGTTTCAAGAGTCCTGAACTCATCTGCACCCTTTTCCAAGTCCAATTTGCTAATTTGAGTCTAAAACGAACGTTCTAGTTCAAGTTCCTCGTCGTCGCGGTCGCCATCGGCATCACCCTCTCCTCCTCGGCCC
>Ga0194123_10002449_pt1 | contig 24232 bp, 15 predicted proteins | sample TA2MahsurfametaG_5_FD_155479 | JGI IMG/M metagenome (GOLD analysis project Ga0194123, IMG submission 155479) | Freshwater microbial communities from Lake Tanganyika, Tanzania - TA2015023 Mahale A surface | ecosystem: Environmental > Aquatic > Freshwater > Lake | place: Tanzania: Lake Tanganyika... | reverse complement strand
TGCTGACAGAGCTCGTTTTTTAAAAAATTTCAAAACCGTTTTAAATGCGCTAAAAACAACGATTTCTCTTTTCCACCTCTTTATTCAAAAAAAAGAAAATCATTCAATATAGGGCAAAAAAAAGAGAATTAGACATCCTCTTTTTCTGATCTTCGAAATGTTTTGAACTCTTCACCTTCTAGTTCACTAAGAAAGGCGTCCAAAAGCCAATTTCCTTTTTCGATTTCCCGTTGCGCGCGAGATGCTTGGTAGTGGACAAAAACAGCGTCTTGATCTTCTTGTTTATCAAAAATGTGGCAATACGAAGAAGGTAGATGGAAAATGTTTGCAATATTTGGATACTTGATGATGGTATCGCGAAGAGCTTCTTGATCAGTTGAGCTTTTTAGTGATTCTAAAAGCCAAAGTTTCACAAAAATTTTTGCTCTTGTTGAGTAATTGATAAAGAGTGTTCCGCTCAGTACTTTTGAAAAATCATCTTGAGGTAAATATTCACGAACATGCAGCGCAAAATCACTATCAAGTGTTTTAAAAAGTTTTGGTGTTTTTACAATCACACTGTCGGCATCGGTCCACACAATAGGACGGCGATGCTCGAGCATTTTTTTTAAGATGAAAGCAGGTTTAAAACAGCAATTTTTATTCCAAGAGCCAAATGAATCAATAGCTTCAATGTCATATTCGAGACAAAGCTCATCGCAAGAAGCTAAAAGATCCCTCACTTGCTTTTCATACAAACTGTTTTTAGTATAATACGAAACGATTACAGGTAGCATAACCTGTCTTATAGCGCTTAAATCAAAAAAACGTCAAACAATAAGGACCAAAATAGGATGCAAAAAGGAAAGCTTTTATTCATTATGATGAGTATTTCGTGCATAGTTTTAGCAAAAGATATTCATTATGTAGATCGTTCTTATAAAATCAATTTTTCAGATAAAAGCGAAGTTGTTTGGCAAGACCTTTCAGTGTGGGCTAAGATTGGAAGAACTTTGAAGAGAGAAGGAATTAATGTCAAAGGAGAGCAAAAACCACGATTTGAAATAGAGGATTGTGACAAACTTTTGTTTGTAGATTATCTGTTTCAAGCTGTACCTGAAAAAGAGTTAAAAAAAGTAAAACTTGAGCAGAGAATGAATATTATGTTTGAGCCTCCAAGCGTTTTTCCAACAATGTACAACCCTCATAACTACGAGCTTTTCCATAAAATTTTTACTTTTGATGATCGACTGGTTGATGGAGTAAAATTTATCAAATATCGCTATCCATCGATGCGCCCTATGGATAAAAATCTGATACCATTTGAAGAGAGAAAGTTTGCTTGCTGTTTTTTTGGGAATAAAACTTCGCAATACAAAGGGGAATTGTATTCAGAAAGAGAAAAATTGGTCCGTTTTTTTCAGAAAAACCACCCCAAAGATTTAGATTTTTATGGAACAGGATGGTCGAAAACACTCTATCCAACATACCTGGGAGCACCAGAAAATAAAAAAGAGGTTCTCAAACAGTACAAATTTTCTTTTGCCTTTGAAAATACAAAAGACGTTCCTGGATATATTACAGAGAAAATTTTTGATTGTTTTGAAGCAGGAGTTGTTCCGATATATTTAGGATCACCAACAGTAGAAGAGGAAATACCTCAAAATTGTTTTATCGACAGCAGAAGATTCAAAAATTATGAAGAGTTGTATGTGTATCTTTCTAATATCACGGAAGAAGAATATGCAAACTATTTGGAAAGTATTTCTCTATTTTTACAGTCAGAAGAAGCAAAAAAATTCGATACGGATCACTTTGTTTTATCTATAGTGAACGGCATTTTAGACCAATATTTAGAAATTGAAGATCTTTTTTGATCAAAAATTTAGAGCTTGCTAGTTTGTTAGCAAGCTCTAAATTTTTAGGTGTCTTGTGAATGTTGTTTTTTTAGTTATTCTTTTTTCTGTTTTGATTTTTCCTTGTTTTTCTACGCCTATTTATAAGCAAGGAGATACTCCAAAAGTTCTTGTTATTATTATCTCATCTGACAATCTACCGCATTATCAAAAAGAAGAAGAGATTTGGAGAATGTATATGCATAAACAAAAAGAAAATGTGGAGTGCTATTTTATCAAATCTGATCCACGTTTGCGTGGCAAAGTTAAGATAGTTGATGATGTGATATATTCTAAGCAAACAGAAGGGATGATACCTGGAATATTACGTAAAACTCTTTTTTCTTTTGAAGCACTTCTTCCTCGGATAAAATCAGAATTTGATTTTGTTTTTAGAACAAATCTTTCTTCTTTTATTATTTTTCCTCATCTTCTTGAATATCTCAAAACCATACCACAAAAAAATGTTTTTAAAGGACCTATTTATAGAGATGAATCTGGTAAGACAAATAGATTCTGGGTGGGTGGTTTTGGAATGCTATTTTCTTCTGATGTAGTGGAACAAGTAACAAAGAAAAGTAAAGAAATTTTAGAACAAAAAGCAACTCATAATGATGATGTTGTTTTGTCTGAATATTTAATAGATAAAATGAATATTCAACCGCAAACATTTCCTTTTGCAGAAGTGCGGAATTTGAATGATTATGAAGCAAAAAAAGAACAAATTGATGAGGAAATTTTTCTGATTAGGCAAAAAATACTCAAGGCAAACGTCAAAATGACGAAATTTACGTTCTTCAAGATTTAGTAGAGACTTTTTATCCTTAAGAAAAGAAGCTAGCTTTTAAAAAAAGCCAGCTTCTCTATCTATCATCTTTTAACAAACGAGGGAGTGTGAGAAATGTGCGGGGATTTGTTTTCAAAATTGATCAACGCATGGATATCAATTTTGAGCCCTTCAGAAAACATTTCATTTAATTCCTCGATAGTGAACGATTTTTCATGAACTGCATCCACGTGACTTACGACATTCATAGGGATGTTGATCATTTTCGAATGTGTATGGCAAAGGCCCATTCTATCTAGATCAGCAATATTTGCCCAATTTCCCTCTAACTGATTTGGATATGAGTAATTGAGTGTTTCAAATGCTTTTTTAAGATCTTTTTTTCTAAAAAGCGTAAAGTCTACAGAGTTTGGATACGCCCAGTCACCATGCCCTTTTTCAAACTGCCATGCGAGTACGTCATTTCCTAAATCTGTCCATTCTGGAAGAGGATGATCAAAAAGTTTAGTCATGTAGCAGCTATTGATATTTTTTCCTAAGCGATAATAGAAAGCATATGCATCTGTTTTTGTTAAAATTTCCATATCCTTTTGTACATCGATATCTTCTGTGATAATGATATCATCGACAGCAAAAAGAATGTGGTTGGCATCTTTACCAAATTTTCCAAAAAGCAGATCGAGTAAAATAGGTTTAAAAGACTCTCTGGTATTAATTTTTGGCTGCTCAACAAAATGGACATATGGGAAGCGCTCTTTTACTTTATTGTAGCCTTCAATGAATTCTTCATCACTTCGCATCAAAACAGCAATTTTTCTCATTCCTTTGACATGGAGCTCTGTTGATTCAAGTAAAGCAAAGAGTTGCAGTGGACGATTAAACGAGAAAACAACAAGATCACAAGCATTTTTTTGCTCATTTTTTGCAGGATGCAATTTGAGAGGAGAATAGACTGTTTTTCCTCTTAGATATGCTTCTACAGCAAGTTGTTCTTTTTCACGGATTTTTTGATCACAAGTTGGATTTTCCCAATTGTAAACATAAAACACTTCAGGAGTAAAAAATGCGTGCGTTCTGGCCATTTCTAGCATCGGAAACATGATTGCTAAATCATATGTAACAGGAAAAAATTGGCCATCTTGAGATAGATCTTCTAGCCGTATTTTTTTGAATAAGCCTGCGTAGAATGTTCTTAAGTGGCTATAATACCAAGGGCCTTTTCTCATATTTGCATTTTTTAAAAATTCCATACTTACAGCTTGGCAAAGACCAATTTGAGAATCTGGGTGGCGCATGTATTGCCCATAGGTCATCCAGACATTTTTATTTGCGTAATATTTATTTAGATCAGAAAGGACATGATCATTACTGAACCAATCATCTCCATCTAAAATAATGACAATTTCTTCGTCTTTGCAAGAGTGGATAGCTTTGTAGAGGTTGTATAGAGCTTTTTGATTTTTTTCGTTTCGAATAAGTTCAACTTTTTGAATAACACCTTTTTCTTCAATTATGTTTTTTACATCTTCATACGTTGTGTCAGTAGATGCATCATCGATATAGATTAAGCGGTAATTGTTGTAGTCTTGAGAAAAAATGGATTGAAGATTTTTTCCAACATATGAAGAGTTGTTGTAAGATGGAGTAACAATAACAAAAGGTAAATTTGTTTTCGGCTCCTCTACTTTTTTAGCAAGATTAAGTGTTGAACCATTTGAGCATTGATGAAAAAGAAAAGAAAGTAGCAGAAATATACCTAAGTTTTTCTTCATAAAAAAATCCTCTTTAAAGTAAGATTCTAGCTATACTTATGAAAAAATCACAGATCTTTTTTAAAATTTTAGCGCTCTTTTTTGCTGCTATCTTCATCTCTTTTTTATCGATCTATTTCTACAAAAAAGTAGAAGTAAAGAAAGCAAAAAAGTATAAGAAAAAAGAGTTCACTGTACGCCATCCTGTAAAAGAAAAAGAGTCTTCTTTTCAAACTTTTCAAAAAAAAAAGAAATCCAAAGATTTAAGTCTTCAGGCAAAACTCTACTCAGCTAAATATCCTGTTAAAGAAGAAAAACCGATTGTTGTTCTCATTACATCATACAACAATGAAAAAGTGTGTGAGAAAAATCTCTCTTCGATTTTTTCACAAAACTATCAAAATTATCGTGTCATCTATGTAGATGATTGCTCTAGCGATAAAACGTATGATACGGTGATGAAATGCATTAAAGAAAAAGGTCAAACAGACAGATGTACGCTGATTAGAAATCCACAAAAAAGCATCAAAATGGCGAATGTGTACAAGGCTTGTACATCTTGCAAAGATGAAGAAATTATTATCACAGTAGATGGAGATGATTGGCTCATTCACGAAAATGTTTTTTCGATTGTCAATCAGTATTATCACAATCCCGATGTTTGGATGACACACGGCTCTGCGATTATCCATCCAGGATATAGAGATATATGTGGCAGAGCTTATGAAGAAGATGTGATTCAAAATAACAAAGTGCGTGAAGTTCCTTTTCAAATGAGTATGTTAAGAACTTTTTATGCCGGGTTATTCAAGCAAATTAAGATCAAAGATTTGATGTATAACGGTGATTTTATTCCAACAGCTGATGATGTTGCTTTCATGACTCCTATGGCTGAAATGGCTGGATCTCATGCTGTTTATGTACCTGAAATTCTCTATGTGATTAATGATTCAAATCCTATTAGAGAAATGAGAATCTCTCCACGTTTACAAGAACTTCTTCCTTATCATTTAAAACAAAGAGAAAAATACAAACCGCTAGTGAATTCTTTTAACCCAAAAAAAGTTACTAAAGAAAGCGCTTATGCTCCTGATCTTTTTATTTTAGCAACTCATCCGGATACAGTAAAACAAGCTCTTTCTACAATACAAAAGAATATACAGTATTATGGGCTTATTACTGTGCTCTCTAAAGAAGATGAATTATGTTATCAGGAACTGATGAAAGCAAATCCCTCTATTCGATTTGTTTTTCAAGATTTTCAGCCTCTTTACGAAAATATTGAGCGTGTGAAAGAAGATTTTGTTGTCTTTTGTAGTGATAAGCTTTTACTAAAAAAACCAATTGATATTGAACTTGCAGTTTCAGAGATAAGAAAGACTAAAAGCAGTGGCTATTTTTTCGCTCCATCGAATGTGAGCATTGAATCAGCTGAATTATCAGAAAAAAGCCAAGCAATATCGATTGCATCACTTCTAAAACTCAAAGGTATGATTGAGGAAATTGATTGCATGATTTTACCTAAAGGGGATTTTTCAAGACTCTTAAAGCAACATGATCGATTTGATAAAATGCTTTCAACCTATTTTGAAGAAGTGCTAGACGAAGAAGATATTTCACTATTTTCCCAGCAAAAAACATCAGAAAAAGTTGCTTTGAAATAGACTAATCTTTTTGATTCAGACATAAAAAAAAGCCCTCTAGGAACACCTTAGAGGGCTTTTTTATTGAGCTCTAAAAGTGTTTATTTTTTTTCATCAAACTCTTTTTTGATCTGATCGATAAAGCTATCGAGCTTTTGCTCACCATGAACAATATTGTCTCTTGTTCTAACGGTGATAGTTTTGTTTTCTACCTCTTGATCTCCTACAGTGATCATGTAATTTACTTGATCTAACTGCGCTGTGCGGATCTTTTTTCCAACAGATTCATGAGTGTCATCTATTTGGCAAGGTAGAGACATCTGTTTTGTAATCTTTTCTTGTAGAGTTTTTGCATACTCAAGGTGTCTATCAGCTACAGGGATGATTCTGATTGGATTTGGGTTCATCCAAAGAGGGAATTTGCCTGCGTAATGCTCTATCAAAATCCCTAAGAATCTTTCGATTGAACCGAAAAGGGCTCTATGGATCATGATCGGACGTTTTTCTATTCCATCTTTATCGAGGTAGGTGAGCTCAAATCGATTCGGTAAAGACATATCTAATTGGATTGTTCCACACTGCCATGTTCTTCCGATTGCATCTTTGATGTGGATATCGATTTTAGGCCCGTAGAAGGCTCCATCGCCTGGATTGACTTTGTAGCTCTTACCTGATGCGTCAAGCGCCGCTTGGAGTGCGTTTGTGGTCATTTCCCAATCTTCATCAGAACCTATGGTGTTTTTTTCAGGGCGAGTGGAGAGTTCTAGATGATAGCTTAACCCGAAAGGGGAGTAGAGTTTATCTACTAAATAGAGCACATTTAAGATCTCTTGTTTGATGTCTTCTGGCTTCATGAAAATATGGGCATCATCTTGCGTAAAGCAGCGTACACGGAAAAGACCACTTACAGCACCTGAAGCTTCATGTCGATGAACTATGCCAAGTTCTGCTACGCGCATTGGCAATTCTCTATAGCTATGATGCTTTGTTTTGTAATAGAGCATGCAGCCTGGACAGTTCATAGGCTTGATGGCAAATTGCCGTTCATCAATTTGGCTCGTATACATGTTTTGTCTGTAATTTGCCCAGTGGCCAGAAGTCACCCAAAGGTTTTGATCGAGCATAAAGGGTGTGCTGATTTCTTGATAATCGGCTTCTTTGTGAAGCTCTCTCCAGTAGCTAAGCAGTTGATTGCGTATATACATTCCTGCTGGCTCAAAAAAAGGCATTCCTGCTGCATGCTCAGAAAAGAAGAACAAGTTGAGTTTTTGACCGATCACGCGGTGATCTCGTTTTTTTGCTTCTTCTAGCTGGTGAAGGTATTCTTGCAGATCTTTTTTGTCAGGAAATGTGATTCCATAAATGCGGGTAAGCATTTCATTATCTTTGTTAGCTCTCCAGTAAGCTCCGGAAACCTTCATGATTTTGATAGCTTTCACTTTACCGATATTTGCGATGTGAGGCCCTCTGCAAAGGTCAAAAAATTCCCCTTGCTCGTATGCTGTAATAGGCGCATCTTCAGGTAGATTTTCAATCAATTCACACTTGTAAGGGTTGTCTGCAAACCGAGCTAAAGCGCTCGCTTTATCGCTAAAAAGGTGCTTTTGCGGTTTAAAGTTCTCCTTGACGATTGCTTTCATCTCTTGTTCAATTTTCGGTAAATCTTCTTCAGAGAGACTAAGATTGGCAAAATCGTAATAAAACCCATTTTCTATTGGTGGTCCGATGGTAGCTAATGCGTTAGGGTAGAGTCGAAGGATCGCTTGGGCCATGATATGCGCCGATGTGTGCCAAAAGGTTTCTTTGCCAAGTGGGGTAGAAAAATCAAAGGTTTCGATGTCGTCGTTTTCGTGGATTTTGTCTGCAAAATCTGCTTGTTTGCCGTTGATTTTTAGTGTAACTGCTTGATGCGGCTCGCGTAAATTGGCCTTTTCCAGTAGGTCGTAGCCGCTTGCTCCTTCAGGAAGCTGTAGTTCACGACCATTGAGTACAACCTTCATGTTTGCTCCGTAATTTCTTCTTGCCAGTATAGTACAATAATGACGTATTCTATTGGAATGGATATCTTTGACATACAACAAGAGCGAAATTGGGTAGAACTTGCACAAATGACAGGCATTCAAGATGCAATGCAAATGCGTTTTGCGATGCGCTCTAGATCAATAGCGAAAGTAGCAATAGAGCAAGGAGTGAAATTTGTTCTAGAGCACCTTAAAAAAATTGATTACCCATTTTGCCCTCAAGAAGATCTTTACTTTGAGCACGTCAAAGAGGTGCTAAAGCTCATCGATACAAGTGAAGAAGCCAAACTTTTTTTAAGAAGGCTCAATCTTCCTTTGGCAACCCCTTTTGTCGAAAAAATGGTGAGAATTTCTCTTTTGATGAAAAAAGAGGAAAAAATTGAGGACAAGCATGCAAAGATAGCACTAATTGCAGCCCTTTTAACTCCTTTGAGACAAAGCGTAGGCTCTTGTTTTGCAACAGCTCCCGCTATAGTTTTGCAAAAGCAATCTCCTTTAAGGGTGCTAGAGGATCTCTACGATCTTTTGACGACAGGAAGACTCAAAAGAGTAGTGGAAGGTAAAGAGTTAAAAGTGCCGATGAGTTTAAAAACAGGTTATGGAGATCTTAAAAAAGTTGTCTTGCAAAAAGATATTTTGAAATTTCTTCCCAGCGTAAAGCATGCTCTTGGAGATATTGAGGAAAATCAGAGCTGGTTTCCATGCACTATTGAAGAATTTTTTTCTCATTTTTCTGATCGTGAAGATGCGAAAATAGAATTCAAAACATTTACAGAAAATCCATTATTAAAAATGTGGGAATACACTGTTGCCTCTTTTTCTGATTTCAAAGTGGAGTTTTATAAATGGAACTTGTTTGCAACACTTGGATTTGATCATAACGAGCAAGGGGGAATAGGAGAAAGGCTTTTTAGTTCAATCTCTACTTGTTTAGAAAATGAGCAAAAAAATAGTGAAAAACTTCGAGAAGATGTGATGCTTATGCAAGAGCAAGTAAGAGGTGCAGAAATCTTACTAAGAAATGCATATACAGAAGACAAAATACGCCGTTTAAAAGCGGAACTAGAGATCAGAAATCACCAACTTTTGCTCTCTATACATGCATATGAAGATAGTGTCCAAAACATCGAATACTGCGCAAAGTTTTTTCAATTCTTAGTCGATCAATTTTTGCATCTTTTCCCTCAATATTTTCTTGAACTTTATGACCCTGAAATGTTCGAAATGCAAGGAGAAATTTATGAGGATATGCCTGCAGGATTTCGGCTGGTTTATAAGCATGGAAGATACGATCCTTCAGTTTGGAGTTTGATTTACACAAAAGAAGAATACATATCTAGTCTTTGCGATTTCATCCACATGGTAGAGCCGCAGCTTATCGCTGCAACTGAATGGAAAAAAGGAAAAGAATTTATTACTGAAATTTGTAAAGACATACGTGAGTTTTTTCATGAAGAAGATTTTCTAAAAAAAGCTTCTGAAAGAATCGCTAAACTCCACAAAGCACACATTCAAGGAGTTCGTTCAACAATTTATCAGCAAATGCCCTGGGCATATAGCAGTGGAGGCTCTTTACTCCATTTACTTAAATCCTATTTTGGATTTAAAAATGAAATCATCACCGAGAAATTTTCTCCCTCTTCTTGTCGAGATTTAGCTGTCTATTTAACCGATTTTGTCAAAGATCTTCCCGCTAATGAAGCTGAAAAAAGGCTACTAATTTCCTCTTCAACACATGCATTTTCACTAGAGCCAAAGCTATTTAAACAAGCTTGGTCAGATTTAGGAAATACGCACACTTGGCTTAGAGATTTCATATTCAAGCCGCAAGAAAGCTTTTACAAAAGCATACTTTTAAGTCCGCAAGAGCAAGAATTTTTGTCTCAAAAAATAGGCCTTCATATCAAAGAGCCTTATGAGCTCACTTTGCAAGAATTTTCAAAAATAGCGAATCGAAATCTAGATCCTTTGTATCGATTAGCCTTTCCTCTTATGGATAAAAAGACAATACCAAATTTTTTATCTTATATCGAAGATCGATTTTTGCTTAAAAAAAGTAAAGAAGCCATAGATGTTTGGCTAGAAAAACAAGAGCTAAAAGAGATCTTACTTTTTGAAGAAATGCATATTTTGCTTGAAAATCTCTTGCTTTTTTTAGAGATAGAAAATGGCTATGATATTGTAGAAGAGTTTATCGATAAACCCCCTAGTGCATTCATGTTTGCAGATACCAACTGGCCTACATACTATTTTGGCATCCTTTTTTCACCTACAAATGAGCGCTTTGAGCTTTGGAGGCTTGATTTAACAGGTTATAAAGGCTATCCCATGACAAGCTGGCAAGAACTTGGCACATGGGTGATCTACCGCGTAGTGCTTTAAAAAAGTTCAATCAGCAAAGCGGCTTAGATGATCTTCCCAAATTTTTGGTGCTGCTTTCTGTATATAGAGATCTATTTTTTTTAAAAGCTCTTTTGAAATGTCGAGAGAATAAAATTTTTCAGTCGCGCCGTTTTGGGAAGATTTTCCCCCATCTACAGACCGATGTTGATCTTTATAGCTGGATAGAATAGATGAAAAATAGAAGTTTTTGTTCAGAATAAAATCTTCCCAAAATGTAGCCGGTTCATTCATAAAATCGAGTACATCTAGCAAAATTTCTTCGTGATGATGGATGAAATCTTCGTAGAAAATTAGCTTTCTATTTGTCTTATGAAAACTTTCATAAAGATTGAAATATTCAAGATAATTGTCTATGAAATTCCATATCCGCTTGTCGGTTTCGCGCATTTCTTTTAACAAAAGTGAACGAAATAAAATCTCTTTAGGGTTTCTTGTTAGAAAAATCAGTTTATTTTTATCTCTAGGCACTTTTTTTATGAGGCCATTGGGTAGGTGCGTGCGGTATAAAAGAGGATTATCAGAAACTAATTCGATATTCAATCGATTGTAAGAAGGGTGGTTTACATGAATTTTATATTTCCATTCTATCCAAGAGATCGGTTTTCTTGTGATCAAAGATAAACTGGTTGAAAGCCAGTTAGAACCTGATCTTTCTGTTGTTATCAAAAAGATGCTGTCCTCTGTTTTTTTGATATTTTCAAAAACAGGAATAGAGCTAGCAAAAAGAGAAGAACAAACAAACAAGAAAGAAAAAAAATAGCGCATGAATTGTAAATATTTTTACTGCAATTTAGCGTTAAAAATTTTCTTATTCAATAGAAAAAGCATTTAATCATCTTTTGAATAGCGTAAATTAAGGTTTGAATATGAGCTTTTTTGCTTGATTGTGCGGGCAAAAAATGGGATTTCTTTTTAAGTATGATTCTACATTTATTACAAGCTGAGTGTTATCAAAACGATGAAGAATTAGTGGATGATCTTCAAACATGCCTTGCAAAGATGCAGCTATTGATTCATTGATAAATGCAGTTGATGAAATTCCTACAATGTATGCCGTTGCAGCGCTTATCCAAGAAATAGAAAGCTGCAGCGCTATGTGCTCATCTTTTAATGATATTTGCCCTTTTTTTAATTCGAATAGGTAAAAAGTGAAAATTGCTATGACTACGGAAATAGAGGTAATTTTATTGAGTGTTTTTTGAGAAATCGTGAGATTAGGCAAGCTGTTTTCATTATCGAAGGCTTGAAAAATTCTATGGTACTGCCTTGCTGCTAAAGAGCCGCAGATGTAGGTAGAAAAGGCAATGCCAAAGCAAAGGGATCCGCTAGTAAATATTTCATATGAATTTTCTAAATCTTTAGATCCTTCTAAACATTGATCAGCAATATGAGTATATAATGATTGTAAAAAATTTGGGCTATTTAAAGAATGCAAAGTGACCTTTAATTATTATTTTTTTAATTTAAGCCTATTGATTATGCTCTTTTTGCGAGAAAATTTCTACAGCAAGATATTATTTGAAGTTTTTGCTGCATGACTTTCTAGCCAAGGATTTTTTGTAGAACATTTAGAGCCCACTGTTAGTAAAAATAGATCTAATAAAAGGTGTTTTTCAACCGCTAAAAAAAAACAACTATTTGAATAAAGCTAATGAAAAAAGTAGGCAAAGTAAGCTGCAAATAGCAGCTTACTAAAATTTAATCGATATGAAGGGCTGTTCTAGTTGGTATTTCGTTTCTGTTCTATCAGAGATGCAAAAATTTTCAGAATCTTTTTTTGCTTTAAGTACCCCTACCAGTGTGCGAATCATTAAATAATTTTTTGCTAGGTGTTGCCCGATGCAGTTGTTTTCACCATATGAAAAATTTAGAAGAGGTCTTTGTTTTTCGCCGTTTAGCCATCTATTAGGATCAAACGTTGTTGAATTTTCCCATAAGTCACTGCGTCTTTGATACGCCATAATATTTAAGACTACGAGATCGCCGCGCTGTATTTGACTGTCGCCTATTTTGAGATTTTCTTTGGCTACTCTAGTGATAGCCGGTACTACCGGATATAGGCGCAGAGCTTCATTGACAACCGCAAATAACTTTTTTGATGGGCTATTTTCAGCATTTCCAAAAGCAAAAAGAGCTATTTTTTCACAAAAACTATCAATAGAGTCAGCGCTGATTGGTTCATGAAGATCCTTAAATAGAGTCACTTGTCCGCTATCCAGGCTAGTCATACAAGGATTCAAAATACTTCTTTCTTCTTCACTTAGATCGTTAAATCGTTCTACCCATTCTTCATAAATTTCATTTAGCCAATCAGGATGTTCTTTCAATAAAGAATCAATAAAGCTAAGTGTGTGGTATGTTGTGTGATCAGAAGCCGCTAATAGGGTTTTTATTGATGAGGCTGCTTCAGGTAAAGTGAGATCGCATTCTGGTAAAATAGTATTCAATTTTTCATCAAAATATTTTGGCAAAGAGAAGTCTGATCTTATCAATGTTTTATAAATTAAATCTTTTCTTATAAGAGATTTGTTTAGGTAGTGGGGTTGGAGAATGCCTTCAAAAGGGCGTCGTAATCTTTGATGCTGATCATGAGGGCATAAAAGCATGTTTTGTTTATCTTGAATAGCTAATTGAATTCTAGTGGGATAATCACCAAATACAGCTCCATTTCTAGGGAGACAAAGAGCTTCTCTTATGAGTTTTTCATCGGTAATTACATGTACTTTACGTATAATATTAAAAATTTTTTCGCAGCTTACCGGCTCGTAAAGAAATTGGCCTAAATCAATGATAGATCTTTCTACAGTGCCTTCAATATTACCGTTTTCAGCTTCTTTTGTAATTTCTTCTTGTAGACGCCAAGGGGAATAGTTTGTTTCTATGTATGAGCGTGTGTAATCAATGCCTATGTTAATATAATTGTAAAAATTCATTAAAAACCTATTTTTAAAAATAATAACAAAAGGTGAATTTATTATAAACTAGCTAATATTTTTTAATAAAAATCGCTAATGTTTTAATAAAATTTATTTAGAAAAGCTTTCTAGAATAAAACTATGTCTTTCTGTTTTTTGGTGCAAACAGGCAAGTAGAGTCTCTTTTTTGGAAAAAATGGAGATGCTCTTTTTAGCTCGTGTGATAGCTGTGTAAAGCATTTCTTTTCCAAAGCATTCAGAGCCTTCTGCTAGCACAAAATAGAGGTGATCATATTCGCTTCCTTGGCTTTTGTGGCAAGAGATGGCAAAGGCTTTTTCGTAAGGGGGCAGTGTTTTAGGGCTTAGCGCTTTATCGCCAAAAAAAGCGATATCTTCTTCGCTGTTTTCACGATTTTTCCACAGCATTCCTACATCGCCATTAAAAAGCTCTAAATGATAAGAATTTTTTGTAATGAGTATAGGGATGGGAATCCATAGCTTATTTGTTTGGTAAAATTTTTCCTCGATTTTAGTATTGATCGCATCGCAGCCGTAGGGCCCTTTTCTTAAAGAGCATAAAATAGAAAAAGAGCTAAAGAGGTCCGGGCTTGGTTTTTCATTGGTTGGTAAGATGAAATGGTTAAAAGCCTTTTCGATAAGCTCTTTGATGCTTGGGTATGGGCTGATGAAAGGGATGAGGGCTTTTTCATCTTCATAAAACACAGCTTCTGCAGCTTGCAAGATTTCTTGATTATCTGAACGTAGGCACTGCTTCAATTTTACATGGGGTATTTCTTGCATCGAGCAGAGATCTTGAAAAAACGTTCCTGTTTCAATAGGGGGCAATTGGTGTGGATCGCCAATGAGTATGACTCTTGTATTTGGAGATAGCGCTTTGAATAAAAGCGCCCACAAATGGATATCGATCATGGAGCATTCATCGATGATCAAAAGGTCTGCTAAGATGAGCGCATCTGATCCATATGCAGATTCTTTAATTCCTAGCAAGCGGTGGAGCGTAGTCGTTTGGACATTTTCTAATCCTTGGTAGCGAGAAACCGCTTTTCCAGTTGGCGCTGTGACGATGACAGATCCTTTTGGACTGTTATGGAAAAATTGTTTGAGTATTTCTTTAGCAACGTAAGTTTTTCCTCTTCCAGGGCCTCCTGATATGATCAAAAAGGATTTTTTACCTGCAGTATCAATTGCTTCTTTTTGCTCTTGGTTGACGCTAGATAAAAGATCGACATTTGCCTGCCATCCTTCTACAGTTTGATGGTTTTTATTTTTTAAAAATTCAAAAATTGCAACTTGTTCTTCAAAGCGTCTTCTTATGTAAAAAATAGAACCTTTTCTACCTATTGGGGTATCTAATGTGTTGTTTTCGATATCGCTTAAAACAGCGCTATATTGTTTTTGTGAACCTTTAAAAACAGCTTCATGGTTTTCTGCTTTAGGAAGGCTTTCGTCTTTAGTGATTTTGCATGCGATATTTCCTTCAAGGCAGCTTTTCATCATGTATGCACAAAAAGCAAAGAAATCAGGATCATCGGTTTTAGCTAATAGAAGGCATTGTTTTGCAAAATAGGCATCGATCATAAAAGATTCTTCAGGTTTATATTTTTATATGTCCAGTTTTATACATCTAGGTCCTCTAACAAATACGTAATACGCACCTTTAAAAAGGGTTTTGTCAATACAATGAGAAAGGGCTTTTAGATATAGCGAGGCCTGCTCTTCGTATCTAAATTCCTTGATCACTTTTTTTAGCGTCTCTTCTTCGTAGTTTTCGAGTAAATGCATTTTCCAGTCGATAAGGTAGTAGTGGTTATTGTGAAAAAATACTAGATCTGCAAATCCTTTCCATTCGGCATCTTCTTCTTTTAGCAAAAATTCCATCTCTTGAATCATGCAAGCCGGATCGACATCTTTTAAGCAAAAACCATCGATATCAAGCACTAAAACACGATCGATTAAAGCAATGATCTCATCTTGCCAAAGGGCAAAAGGGGATTTTTTGATCTCTTTTTCTAGTAAGTCTTTATCCTCATAGCTGCCAGAGAAAAGGAGCTTTTCTAAAAGTTTATGAAAAAAGGTCCCTATTTTGGCCCCTTTCGTATTGGATAAAAGAGGTAAATTCTCCTCTTTTTTTTCAAAAACCGCTCTTTCTAGTGGTCTAGAAGCTGTTTTTTTGTGTGTATTGGAAAAAGACAGCAAAGAAACAGAAGGCCTTTCGATCTGTATAAGAGGTGGCTGTATTAAATCACACGATTCAAAAGCTTTTAAAGCAGCGGAGCTATTTTTCGTTATTTCTTCAATAGAGATCGATTTTTGAGAGGATAAGATCTTTTCTTGCCAATTTTTTTGAAAAAATACCTTATCAAAAAACATCTCGATAGCTGAAAGAGAGTCAACAGGACGCTTTTTTTCATCGATGATTTCTAAGTAAGGGATGTATAAGCGCCTTTTGGCTCTAGTGAATGCAACATAAAGAAGGCGCATTTTTTCTTCATCTTTGTCTAAAGAGGGCTCTTCTTCTTTTTGTCTAGATGCAAGGCCTAATGAAAAAACTACATCGAATTCAAGCCCTTTTGAAGCATGTACTGTCATGATTTGTACACACTCACCATCTTTGAGGGTGCGTTTTTTAACATTAGGATCGCTATCGCTACTTTTTGCTTTTATCGAATCCATCCATTTTAAAAGTGTATGAGATGAACTGCCTTGCTCTAAAGCAAGTTCGCTAAGGTGCATCAGATCTTCATAATCTTCTAAATCACATGTCAAAATCCACTCTTCTAGGATTTGCCAGCTGATGGTTTCATGCTTTTTAATGAAATTGTAAAATAAAACAAAAGCTTTTGTATCTGTAATTAAGCCAGAGTTTTTGGTGACGCAAGCGATATTGAGTGTCTGAAGATAAGAAGAAAGTCTTTTCCCTTGGAAGCGATCTTTTACTAAAATAGCAATCGAACTAAAAGGAAGATTTAGAGAGAGTATTTCATTTGCAATATTGGGAAATAGGATCTCTAATTCTACAGATTCACTCGGCCACTTACGAGAACTTTTTTTCTCACATTTTGCATGAAGGATATGGATAGCTCCTTTTCCATCTTCTATTAAAGGTTTTTCATACCCTTCTTTGCCGCTTACAGGAATGTATGCAATCTTATCGCCAAGCCACTTTGACTCGTTATCAAAAAGAAAGTTAAGAGCTTCTAAAAGTGTTGGATGAGAGCGGTAGTTTGTAGAAAGTACATAGGGAGAAAAGAAATTTCTAGCGTGAACAAACGTGTGAATATCTGCATTTCTAAAGGCATAAATAGATTGTTTAGGATCTCCTACGAAACACAAAAAAGGTAGAGGGTTTTCTACAAATAACTTAAAGAAAATTTCCCACTGCAGAGGATCGGTATCTTGAAATTCATCGATGATAGCAGCTTGGAATCTATTTCTTACTTTATGTACAAAATTAGGATTTTTAAGAGATGATTGCATGATGGTTAAAAATTCATCAGGAGAAAGGCGCACATGTTTTGCTGCGTAGCTAGCTAATTTGGAAAGGGTTTCATCTGAATTTTTTTTCATTTGCTCATCAAATTCTTCTTTAGAGAGATTCGACCCTTCTTGTAGCCATCTTTGTTCAAAATTAGCCCCTTCTATTTTTTTGACCCCTTTAAGAGATCTGCAGATGGAGTAGATATCTCTTTGATGTTTTTGCAAAAGTGCAAAAATTTCATTAGGGCTAAACTCTTTGTAAGGCTCAAGGGAGCGAAACACATCTAAAAGATTTTCGATATCCTCTTCCTCTTCTAGCGGGCTAAGAGATACCTTTGCTTCAAAAGCGTTTGAAGATAGCATCTTCATGCAAAAAGAGTGGATGGTGTAGATCGGAGCCTCTTCGATAAGAGCTTTGGCTCTTTCTAAGCGAAGAAACGTAGTTTCATCTCCAAACAGTGATTGTAAATAATCTGGCGCATCAAGAGATTCTTCTTTCCACATTCTCAGACTTTCTTGAATTTTGGCGTAGATTCTTTGTCGAAGCTCTCTTGTTGCAGCTTTCGTGAAAGTCACCACAAGAATTTGATCTAGACTCATCACAGGTTCTGTGATCAAAAGCCGCACAACCATGTGTTCGATTGTAAACGTTTTTCCGGTTCCGGCAGAAGCCTCAAGGAAAAACTGACCTCGCATTGGAGAGTTTCTATCTAGGACGCGATAGATTTCGTTCATTTGAGTCCTTGGTAGTGTTCATTCACAATTGTTTGAAATTTTGAAATATTCTCTTTCATGCCATAAACTTGGATGTATGGATCATCAGAGGTCAACACCTCTTGCTCCCATTTTTTTTCATCATGAATTACCCTGTGCCAGTCAGACCTAAATGGGCAAGGATCGAAGAGATTCAATGTAGCGTAATCTAGAAGAGAAGAGAGTTTTTTTTCTGGGTCGTCTAAGATGATTTCCCTTTTTTTCTCCTCTTCTGTGAACAAAACAAAGCTTGGTTTTTCTATTAGATTTAAAAGCAGCAGATAAGGATAGAGCTTGATGAGCTCTTTTTTTGTATCTTTGCCGAAATTGACGTAAGAAAGGGGCAATGTACCTATGATTTCATACTGATCACCAATTTTTAAGGGGGGCATCACCGTATGATTTTTGGAGTGTATAAAACTTTTTTTGCAATCAGGGTGAAAAGTGATTTTTTTACAATTTTTTCGATCCCAAGAGTGATCGTGTAAAAACTCTTCTGCTTCTATCAAATCCTTTTTCAGTTCATCAATCGCAATTTTTTTGAATAATGGATTTTGGATTGTACTTCTTTGATCAAATTCTCTTAAAACCTCCTCAGCACTCTTTTTTTCGAGTTTTTTTCTAAAGCTGCTTCTATTGAGATAAGAAAAAGCAAACTCCTCATCTTCATTTGCTGTTTTTAGATATACGCCGCAGCTTTTATTGGCATAAAAACGTGTCGGCTCATGTAGATTTGCTAAATCTTTGATGTTCCATCTTTTAAGAGCCTCTTTCAAGATGCTCTGAGGTTTGATTTCTTCTTTTTTCTGAAAACGCTCTGCCAGCTTGTATTCTTTTTGTGAATAAGAGGGATATTCAGCCTTTTTTGAAAAATAGTAGGGGTGGAAGCTTGAGCCAAAATGGTGAAAAATTTCTAGATCACCTGTGTAATCGATGAGCTCTTGTACGTTTAAAGAGCTTATAAGCGTTTTGCCATCATCTGGGTGGATGTTTTGATAGCTGATCGTTAAAGACTCAGAAGGAGTTAAAAGAGCTGTCAAAAAAGCGTAGCGATCTTTGTCAGCAACAGAGGGCTCATAATAGTAGCCTTTTTTAGAGGAGAGTTCGTTGATCGGATTTTCCATATATTTTGCCGGAAAACACTCTTCATCCATCCCAAGTAAAAACAGATGCTTTACAGGGATGATAGATCCTTCTCCAAGATTGCTAAAAATGAGACCGGGATTTTTAGAAGAGCGGTAGGTATAAGATAGCGCTTGAAAAAACTCTTCGATGTAGGGCTTTAAAAAAGAAAAAGGGAATTTCTTATCTTGAAAAAAGAGGGTGGTTAGCTCCCCTAAATAGCTAGAAATCGATTGATCATCTATTTCTAAAAAATTCTCAATAAATGAGCGTAAAAATAAGATCCATTCCTCTAGGGTCTGTTCCTTATATTTCAAAGTATTTAGAGCATCTAGACAAGCTTCATAGAGAGTAATGAACGTTTCTAGCAATGGCGTTTCTGATATCTCCACGGTTTTTTCTTCAAAAGGGAGAGCTAAACTCATGATCACTTGATCTACGCCAATGGTGTGCCAGTCTTTAAATCTGTCGATTTGCTTTACATTCAGAGAAAACTTTTCGCAAAAGCTTGAGGTGTAAAAGATTTCAAAAGGATCTTTAGCAAAAAGGGCGGTTTGCAAGTCTTTATTGGGTATCGAGGAGGGCAGGTCAGAGACGACAAAGTCATGTAAAATGCTCTCTTTACTTTCAAAAACCATCTGGATGTGGCTAAAATATTCTTTGATGCTCGGTGCATAAATCCGTATTTCATCAAATTTCAAAGAGGGGTCTTTATGAAATAAAGAGAGGATGTTGTTATATAAAACCTCTATCTCTCTTCTCTTGGTTGCCGTAGCGTGTATGCTGATATTGCTTGGCATATCTTTGTGGTTTTCAAAGTAGAGCAAATCATTTTGTATTCTTAGCCCCTCTTCATAACTTTCAAACGTTTCGATCCCTTGATCGACAAGGTCGGTAAAAAGATCGACAGAATATTTGATGGAATTGGCTAAAAGAGGGTTTCTATCTCTTGCATAAAGATCAAATTCATCACACTCTTTTTGGGGTGCATTCTTCTTTTGGAATGTTTTTTGAAGGTATACGCGCTGTCTATCGCTGCAAAGATCGCCCCAGTAGTACTGCGTTGGCGAGAGCATATAGTAGTATAGATCTGCATCAAGCTGCTCTAAAATTCTTTTGGCGCCTTCCGGGATATGGGCGATGCGAAAGAAGTGGATTTCGCAAGAAGGGATTGATATTGTTTGCAGCCTTTTTTTCCATAAAATCTTTTGCCATCGGCTCATTTGATCGAGCACATCTAGACCATATAGCTCGTATGAACGAAATGTCCTTGCTAAAGAAGAGGCGAGGGGGGGGATCTTTTTTTGATCGTTATCGATGTAGCGCTTTACTTCACAAAATTCCTCGTCATTTAGGTGCTCGTTGATTAAATACTCAATTTCTAAAGCAATTAAAGTTTCTTTTTCAAACTTCAATAATTCGTTTAAAGTAAAAAATTGGAGCCCTATTACCGCTTTTTTTCTAGATAAAAAACTCTTTAAAATCGCTTCTTTGTCTCTTTTATGGGGCAAGACAATGAACCTTTTTCTCAAGGGGGGCTTGGTTTTGTCAAAAAGGGTCTCCTCTAGACCTAAAAGCAGGCGGGAGGAAGAGTTGCTCAAAAACACGTACTTCATTACACTCTAGGTATGGTATTACAGCAAACACTAAGGTCGATCCCCCATCGATCGCTCAGCTTAAACAGGGGAAGTGGTCGCATTAGCAAGCACGGGCTCAATTTCCTTAACGGTGCCCAGTTTCTTGGCGCAATGAATGACAACTTATTCAAATTCCTTAATATTTATCTTTTGATCGACTACTACGGAGCTGCATCTTCAGCCGATGTATTGCTTTTAGTAGGAATATCCTACGTTGCCCCGTTTTTGCTTTTCTCATCGGCAGCCGGTATTTTAGCAGATCGCTTCAGCAAACAAAAGTTTATTGTTTTATTGAAGATCGTAGAGATCATCATTATTGGAGCGAGCTTTTTTGTGTTCAACGCAAAAGCTCCTTTAGGTTGCTATAGCCTTGTTTTTTTATTATCCCTCCATTCAGCCCTCATGGGGCCTCCTAAGTATAGCATCATCCCTGAGCTTGTGAAAGAAGATGCGATATCTAAAGCGAATGGACTGATTACTTCATCTACGTACCTTGCGATCATCGTAGGGACATTTTTGGCTTCATTTTTAGCCCAAATATCAGGAAAGAATTTCATTTTTTGCACCACTTTCTGCTTTATCGCCGCGGTGCTTGGCCTGGTATTTGCTTTGTATATACCTCATACAGAGCCTAAAAGAACGCAAAGAAAAATGCGCGCTAACTTTATTTTAGAGACCCATAAAACATTAAAGATTTGCCGCAAAACACCTTTTTTAACTCTAGCTGTCTATGGATCAGCGTTCTTCTTGTTTCTTGGAGCTTTTTTCCAGCTCAATGTGATCCCTTTTGCAATAGAAAATTTAGGGCTTACTGAAATAGGAGGGGGGTATTTGTTTTTAGCCATAGCAATAGGAATTGCTGTTGGCTCAGTGATAGCGGGCAAAATGTCCAAAAAAGGGGTTCAGTTAGGACTTTCTTGTATAGCCTCGTTAGGCCTAGCAGCCATTTTATTCTTTTTACCTTGGATAAGCTCAACCTTTGTTGCAGCAATCGCTTTAGCGCTACTCGGCATTTTTGGCGGCCTTTATATCATTCCATTTGAATCTTACATGCAGACCATCAGCTCTTCTGATACAAGAGGACAGGTGATAGCCGCTGAGAACGTTCTAAGTTTTCTTGGAGTTCTTTTAGCTCCGCTATGCCTATTTTTCTTTAGCAAAGTGCTTGGAGTCTCTGCCGCTTTTGGGTTTGCTGTTATCGGAGCTTTGACATTGGTCATCAGTTCAATGATCATCTTGAGGATGAGTGGTGTTTGCGCACAGTATTTTTCAAGAACATGCTTGCAGCCATTTTTCCAAATGCACCTTATCCGCTCACCTTTCCACTTTAAAGACGCAAAAGTAGCCCTTTGGGCAACTCAGTTGAAGAAAAAAGAGGTAGCCCTTCTTTTAGGAGAGAGCTCATCGATCCATGTGTTTGTCGTTAAAGAGCGCCACCAAGCAAAAGATCGATGGTTAAACCGCCTTTCAAATATCGATTTTCTCTATTTTAGAGAAAATTCAGAAGCGGAAATGGCAAGTGTTGTAGAAAAAGCCTTGGCATTGCAAAAACAGCCGCTTTTACTCTTTAGCTCAAAAGCAGCTCTCATACATTTCCAACAAAGTGCATACTACCATTTGCTAAAAGAAGAATATGGCTATCAGTTCCGCCATGTGTCTATTAAGCACACAAGCCACTTTAAGCCCTCTTTGCTTCAGTTTTGGAAAAGAACACAGATTACCTTCTTGTTTGAGAATAAACAGTTCTTATCCTCTCCATTAGCTAAAGAAACTCCTGTCGGAGCCCTTTAGAGCATTCTTAGAATCAAAGCAGACCTATACGGGTCTGCTTTGATTTACACTACCTTCTATTGTAAAAAGAAAAAACATCACTTCTACAATTTTTATCACTTCCGGTATCAGCTATATTTGCTCAAAATCGGACTTATCAAAAAAGAAGCAGTAAAATGAGAATTTGGGGTCAGTAATCTTTAAAAAAGAATGGTTTCTTAATACATTGACTTTTTTAAAAAATTTTGAAAAACTCAATATGATTAAAAGAAATTTTATTTATTTCAGGATCAAAAGTATTCGTTAAAAATAAATAGGATCAAAAAAGATATCTAATCTAGGCTGTTATCACAATGGCCGTGAGGGCATTTCATATTATGACATCTTTGAGCATATAGGAAATGGTGAAAGGGGATCAGCTTGTAGAGATATTATGGAAAAAGAAAAAATTAGAGAGATGGCATCTGAGGTTATAATAAAGCTATTTTTCGTTTTAGAAATGATTGGGAAAGAGCTAATAAAGGAATAATATGATGGATACAGCAGAGTATTTATTAAATCTTTTTGCTCCCCTTTTCGAAGGCGCTATTTGTTTAGAATTTGGGATCAGCGGCTTTCAGAAAAGAAAGTTTTCTTGGAAATTTTTCTGTTATTTCTTCGTTATTTTATTTGGAATTAGAGGATTTGTTTATTCTTTTTTTAAATGAGTAATTGGAATGAATTAATTAAGGAATTGGCAATAGATGAATGAGCTAGTATTAGCAGTAGTCATATCAAGTTTATGGTTTTTCGTCCTTACTTTGATGTTCGGAAATTTTTTTGGAGATATGGCTACTATGTTCCAAAAGCCGATGACAAAAACAAGAAGGTACATAACTTCTACAAGTTTTTTGTTGGCTCTATTTTTCTATTTTAGGCTTTTAAATGGTGCTTTTGACAAGATTAAGGAAAGTATTTTTCTTTTATTTAATTAGAAATCAGGCGCTGAGCAGGAGGTTGTAACATGAATCAAGATGTACTCATTTGGAAGTTTCTTTACGCTATTTTATTTATCTTGCTACTTTTTTTGTTTGGCGACTTCCATCAGAGCCTTTTAAATGAGTTGCAAAAACCGAAAAGCAAGTGGTTTCGCTATCTAGTGTCTACGTCTTTTTTGCTCATACTCTTCATCATATTTAGAATACTTGGCAGCGTTCTTGATACGTTCCTGAGCTTGTAAAAAAATTGAGATAATCAGATAGTGACAAAGTAGTGCCTTTGACAATGAATAAGCTATGAACTTTCATTCTCAATTTTGAATAACTATTCACGAGTATAATGAGTTTTAGCAGCGATTTTAGAAATCATGGGCGCAATAGAAAGATACAATAAAATTTAACAATAAATTTTAAAATATTCATATTTAATTATTTACTTCATATATTGATTTTTTTTAAGAAGTTTGAAAAAATTATCAAGATTAAAAGGAATTTTAGATGTTCAGATTGTATTTAGCTATTTTTATTATTTCAGGATCAACAGTATTCGCTAAAAATTGATCGGATCAAAAAAATATCGAAATATTGACCTCTATTTTAGAAAATCGAGGGGTTGATTTTTTGAGCCCCAGTTCATATGAAGAATTGGATATAGTTCGTCTGGAGGCGATTACACAAGATATCCTTGAGACGCCTTTTCTAGGATATTCAAAATTGCCTACTTTAGCCACGCCAGAGGAATGGGTAGGTGGTGCAATTCTTATTACAACAGGTATTGCTCTATACTCCTTACCTTTTACTCGTAAAATAGGTATGGCTATGATTGGGTATGGAATTCAATTGATTGGTGGTGCAACAATCAATGATTTTCGTGATTATGCAAGGGAGAAGGAATGGCTCACAAAAGAAGAATGGAATATTTTCAACAAATTTTTAGACAGAAATACCTCTTTACACAAGGAATTGGCAATAGATGAATGAGCTAGTATTAGCAGTAGTCATATCAAGTTTATGGTTTTTCGTCCTTACTTTGATGTTCGGAAATTTTTTTGGAGATATGGCTACTATGTTCCAAAAGCCG